>Ga0207643_10000033_pt1 | contig 94319 bp, 100 predicted proteins | sample KBSMisM62_FD_184313 | JGI IMG/M metagenome (GOLD analysis project Ga0207643, IMG submission 184313) | Miscanthus rhizosphere microbial communities from Kellogg Biological Station, Michigan, USA - KBS Miscanthus M6-2 (SPAdes) (version 2) | ecosystem: Host-associated > Plants > Roots >... | reverse complement strand
TGCCAGCACTGCTGCTTCCCAACCACTCACGTAGATCAGTAACACAGCAGCGATAACAGGTTTGACTTCCGGGTTCGGAATGGGACCGGGTCGCACCCTATTACTATGGCCGGCTTGATAGTGTAGAGCATTAGGGGATAATTTAATCTTAGCTAGGTCGCACCATAACAGCGTTTAGAATTTCTTAGTATTTCGGAATTCCAACATCCTCCTGTAGATTACTGATTGGGCAGAATCTATGTTTTCGTCAAAATCTAAGACAATCATTTGATCATCGAAGTAATCTCTAAACCGTATAATCGTATAGATATGATTCTTTTTCCACAGAGCGCCAACTATGGCGAGTGGAATAAAAATTAAACCAAGAACTATTACTCTCAATGCCGATATTTTCTTTTCAATTGTGTTTTCGATGTTTTGCATAAATCTGTATGGAACAATCAGTTTTGGATTGTCAATTTCAATTCTGTCGAGGTAAAAGTGCATCTTAGTATCGGTAGGAGTAGGAAATGCTTTGTGACCGCCCAAGTATTTAATGTAATAAAAATCGGGGTTTTCAGGAGAGTGATGCCTATGTCTTTCACCATTCCGATTTGTCTGGCATCGTGGATCGTTGCAGTATGTATATTCATTAGTAGTATCAAATCTTTTATCAATAATCAATTCATTTGTGATATATGATTCACTGTGAGCCTCATGTTTCTGTCCTTCCCTGTTACGTGAGCATCGCGGGTCATTGCAATAATTTTCTCCATGGTAAGCACTTTCTTGTTCTTCTCCTATCATGTGAGCCTTATGTCGCTCCCCACTCCTATTTCTCTGGCATCGGGGGTCAATGCAGTATGGTTCACCCATCTTAACTTTGTCAATAATCCGATACTTTTTAGTATTTCTCGAAAATCAATTTTAGATAATAAAAACAATCTAGAGACACAGAATATTTGTTAGCTTATTGGAGCCTCAACAATTATAATATATCATTTCAATAATACTATCATAGTTACATATGAACCCAAATTCTACCCACAGGGTCGCCGTACTTGACGAAGAACTCTGTCAGCCAAAGAAATGCGGATTGGAATGTATCGTTTATTGCCCAGTAAATAAGACAGGCGGAGAATGTATTATTCAGAGACCTGAAGATGGGAAAGCGGTTATTTCCGAGGAATTGTGTACAGGATGTGGAATTTGTATTAAAAAATGCCCATTTGACGCGATAGTAATTGTCAATCTAGCAAAAGAAATTGGAGATCACAAAATCCATCAATATGGAATTAATTCTTTCAGACTTTATCACATTCCTTTACTGAAAAAAGGTTCAGTTGTAGGTCTGTTGGGACGAAATGGAATTGGAAAATCCACGCTTTTGAATATATTATCTGGAAGCATAAAGCCTAATTTTGGTAACTATGATTCTGAGCTAGAATGGGATGATATTATTAGTAATTTTCAAGGTACAGAATTAAAACCTCATTTTGAAAAAATTGCTTCTGGAAATTTACGAACATCGATCAAACCCCAAATGGTTCAATTGATCCCCAAAGCCTTTAAGGGAACGGCACGGGAGCTTTTGAAAAAATACGATGAAAGAGGCCTAACCGATTTGGTAACCGATCAACTATCACTCCATAAATCACTTGATCGTACTCTCTCCGAATTGAGTGGAGGGGAATTGCAACGATTGGCAGTTGCTATCGCAGTCAATAAGGATGCAGATTACTATTTCTTTGATGAACCATCATCATACAATGATATCTATCAAAGATTAGCGGTTGCAAGAACTATAAAGCAATTGGCAGATGATGGCAAGACCGTAATGGTAGTTGAACACGATCTAACGCTTCTGGACTATCTTTCAGACTACATTCACATATTGTACGGTGAACCAGGTGCATATGGAATCGTTGCTCCAATACAAGGCACCAGGGTAGGCATTAACGCTTTTTTGGATGGATATATTCCAACTGAAAATATCAGGTTTAGAGAAAAATCATTCAAGTTCGACGGTTCGAACAAGAATGAAGAGTTGATAGTTGATAGACCACTCACAAAATTTTCTGATTTGACAAAGTCATTTCCATCATTCAAGTTGAATGTTTCTCACGGAGAGATCAGAGAGGGAGAGATAGTTGGATTGGTGGGTGCCAATGCTTTGGGAAAGACCACATTTATGAAAATGATAGCAGGCATAGAAAAGGCAGATAGTGGGCAAATTGATATCAAGGCTAGTTTATCGTACAAGCCACAATATCTGCAAAATGAATATGATGGCAATATAGAATCTCTGTTAAATGCAGCTTATCAAGGACCGATAGAAGGATCTACTATGGAACAGCAGATCGTTATGCCAATGGGTATCAAAAAACTTTATGACAAAAAAGTGGATACTCTTAGTGGGGGAGAACTACAGAAGGTAGCTGTTTGTTGTTCATTAATTCGACCAGCAGATATCTATGCCTTGGATGAGCCTTCAGCATTTTTGGACGTGGAAGATAGAATTAATATTGCAAAATTCCTTCACAGATTTGTTAAATCACAGGGTAAGTCGGCAATAATAGTTGATCATGATATGCAACTAATAGACTTGGTAGCTGATTCATTGATTATCTTTTCTGGAAATCCGGGTGAGAATGGGTCTGCGGGCTCCCCAATAAAGAAGGAGAGTGGAATGAATAAGTTTCTTGAGAATCTTTCTATTACCTACAGGCGAGATGAAAGCACTGGCCGTCCAAGAATAAACAAATTGGGTGGAAGATTGGACAGAGCACAAAAAAGCTCTGGAGACTATTATATGAGGACTTGAAATTAATCAAAATATGACAAAGATGCTGAAGGAAGTATTGCAAGAAAGACTTGATAGCACAGAGCTTGAGGAATTATCGTCATCATTTGATATAATCGGAACTATTGCGATAATCAAAATTCCAGATAAATTAACTTCGAAAAGAAAATTGATAGCAGATGCATTACTTGATAAAATTAGACCAGTGAAATCTGTATTCTGTCAAGTATCAGCGATTGAAGGTGATTATAGATTACGAAAATTGGAATTGATATCTGGAGAAAGTAGCCCAATTACTGTTTATAAGGAACATGGATGTACTTTCAATGTAGATGTAATCAATACCTACTTTTCACCAAGATTATCAACTGAACGGTTGAGGATTGCAAGATTGACAGGTCCAAATGAAGTGATTGTGAATATGTTTGGAGGTGTAGGAACGTTCTCCATAATAATATCTCGTCATAATAAATCGGCAAAAATTTATTCTATTGATTCAAATCCAATGGCCATTGACATGTGTAAGCAAAATATCGAGATAAATAAATTGACAGAAAAGGTCATTCCCATTCTTGGGGATGCGGCACATGAAATAGACAAGAACCTTAAGGGAGTTGCAACACGGGTGTTGATGCCCTTACCGGAAAAGGCAAGAGATTTTGTAGATGCTGCTGTAAGTTCGCTTGCAAACGGCACAGGAATGATACACTATTTTTGTCATGTTGGAGCGGATAACAGGAAAGATGCATTGGAGAGCGGCCGAAACAATACTTTAGAATCATTTAGTAAATTTAATCACAGCATTAGAAATATCAGAGTAGTAAGAGAGGTGGGTCCTAGATTTTATCAAATCGTATCTGATGTACATGTAACTTGATTTTAATTCATTTATCAGGAGGGGCTGAAGACATCGTGTATCCCATCCACACTAACACGGTCATCAGTATCCCCACAATGACAATCAAAGTAACTTTTATCAGGAAAATATCCCAATGTGTATATAGCAACATGTATGAAAAGAAAATGAAAAATAATGATGGTATTATGAGTAAAATAAGTCCAATTATTTTGTTCTGTTTCATTATGTAGATTGCACCACATTTATTCAACTCAAGATAATTCTAATGCCATCAAGAAGGCATCTTCTCCATCTCTGTAGTAAGTCTTCAATCTTGATCTCACCTTAAAATTTAGTTTTTCATACATTCTTATGGCAGCAGAATTGCTAACTCTTACCTCCAGATATACTTCTTCCGTTCGCCTCGATACTAACCCATTTATTGCTTCCTCCATCAGAATAGTACCGACCTTCTTTCCTCGATGTTCTTCTAGAATCGCAATAGAAACTACATGTCCTTTTTTTACAAAACCTAATTTCCTGAAATTTGAAAATCCAAATTCAATCTTGCACATTACGTATCCAATAATTTTTCCATCAAATTCTGCTACAATGAATGATTCTGGCAATTCTTTAAGAATTGATTCAAAAAAATACTCTGTGTAATGTTCAGGGAGCGAGTTTAGATTTATCTCTATCACTGAATGTAGGTTTTCTGTACCGCACCGGTAGAAGACATAATCTCCATTTTTTCGTAAGCAGCTCTGCAAATTATCAATTAGACGATTTTTAATTATTTTAACTTTGGGTTTCAATGAATCATAGTTGGTACTAATTTCCAATTTGGTCATGCATTTTGAATATTGCAGTATTTGGATCTTGAATAATTGAAATCCTATGACTTTTTCCGTTCATCTGTAATATTTTTTCTGCTGCTTCTTGAATATTAGAAAATACCTTTAATCCAAATGTCTCCTTTAGATAATATTTTGGTAACGAAGAAAGAATTGCCACATCGAATTTTTCTCTTAATTCATTTATGAACATTATATGCTCTAATCCTTCGAGGTATGTTGAATTCTTATAGTCATCTAGTTTTATTTGCCCGTATGCAAATTTCTCTATCGCCTTCGCCCCAAATCCCTTGTTATTTTCTGAAACTACAACAACAATCGCATTTCTTTTGAGAATGTTGACTGAATTCCACAATAAACTCAAAGAACTTGACAATGTTGAACTCGAATTAGTATCAATATTTGTTCCTACAATGAGAGATTTTACTTCCGGGTTATCTTCTATCGTAAGGCTTTCAAGTTTCTTGATTGAACTTTGAAAAGATTGAGGTATTTCATCATGAAAGATATTGGTAATTCCACTATTATTAGAAACAATTTCAATTGACTTTGCGACCTTGTTCTCACATAATTTAGTTGCAACTTCAGTGGGTGGCCCAATTAAGGCGGGACGAGGTAAGTCATCTGATCTCGATTGAAAGGCTTCATTCATTTTGTCCTGATCAAATTCCCGCAAGAGGGTGATAGGAGTTCCACTATAACCAAAAAAAGGATCAACGCTTGTTTTTGAAATAAATAAAGTGCTTTTATCATTCAGTAGATTTTGTAAATGTTCACTATTATTCTCAAAGGTAAGAATATTTTGGTTTTGCAATCTCGGTGATAGTAGTTTTTTTATTTTTGGAATTGATCCGATAGATAGTTTAATTCCTCTAGCATCCGCAAGAGCGATTAGCCTTGAAACAAGTTGGATAGTAGAATTTGAAGCATCGAGTGGTACAAGCCTAGTAGTGTCTTTAATTTGAATAGATTCAATTTCCTGGTTGAGAATTTCGTCATTGAGTATGTCAAATTTTGGATTTTCAACAAGCGAAAGATTCTCTACCTTTAGATCTACTATTATGTCAGTGCTACCATAATTTAGCCATAATTCAGGCATTTTTGAATCGAATCATGAATATACTCAAGGTCAAAGAAAAATTAACCTTCATAGATCATTAAATTCTTCTCTTCGAGAAGATCATGTAGATTGTGAACCGCTCTATATACTTCTGACTCTTTCTTGGCTCCCGTACATACCAATTTTCCACTAGCAAATAGAAGTATGACAGTTTTAGGATCTAACATTCTATGGATTAAGCCTGGAAATTGCTCTGGCTCATACATGCTTCGAGGCAATACTCTTGCTGCCAGTTCTAAATGTATTTTACCACCTAAACTTGCAGATGCAACGATATTCTGAATTTCTATTTGTGGTTCATTCTCTATTGGAATGCTTCCTTTTCTGAGTTTTTGGACCACATTCTTTACTGCCTTTATGGCCTGTTCTTCGGATTTTGCGCCAGTGCATACCATTTTTCCCGAACTGAAAATTAGGGTTGCGGTTTTAGGCGATTTCAGTCTAAATACTAGTCCCGGAAATTGATCCGGGTGGTATTCGACATCAGGGAATATTTGAGTTATTAAATTAAGGTTTACAGTTTGATTGACAGTCGCAGAAGCAACAACATTTTCGATGCTAACAATGGGCTTGGTTTCTGGCATACTAGGTTGGCTTTATAAATGGAAGTATATATACATGTTTGGAACGAAGTCAAATTACACAGGATATAAAAACACCCCACAAAATAATTCAAAAATATCGCCAGATAATTAGAGTAATTTAAGTTCAGACGTAACTTTATCAATAATATATGATGGAGCAGGACCAATACAAACACATGTAACCGTGCCACTTGGAATCTGGGTTAGTCCTCTGTCCTGCACAATTACAACCGGAATTCTGAGAGCCTCAGCGTCTGACTGTACTTGTATTAAATCGTCGAGGTTGTTTACTTTAACAACTATTTTTGGTTGCCCCTCATTGAACCAACCTTTCAACCACGATTTATTTGACTTTCTTGATTCTTCGACTCCTAAGACGGCCGCATGACCAACCTGAGCTGCTATTTTGCCAGTTCCCATTCTGAGATCTTTCCTAACGACGATGACTTGCTTAAATTCCACTACAGGTTAGTTAATAAAATGATGAAATAATTGTTTCCTTATAGCGTATGGAATACTGTGATGTCCTAATTGCGGGTGGGAGTGTAGCAGGACTTGCAACTGCAAGAGAGTGTTCTTCAAACGGACCTTCAACAATAGTTATCGAAGAGGATCATGAAATTGGAACGCCTGAACATTGCGGTGGCATGGTTAGTCTTGGCGGTCTACAAAAGTTAGGTCTCATTGTTGATTCAAATAACTTTCAAAATGCCGTGTCTATGGCTAAGATAAGTTCGAGATCATCTAGTTTTGAATTACCTGCCGAAAAGCAAAACGTCATAGTAGTAGATCGTAGGGGACTGGACAAACAAATTGCTAAGCAGGCGCAAAGCGCAGGTGCCGAAATACGAACCAGATGTTCATTTAAAGGCATCAACAAGAATCAATCCACCTATGTTGTAAAGACCTCCGACGGCGAAATTGAGTGCAAGTATTTTGTTGATGCAAAAGGTCTAAGTTCTCTGAAGGATGCTACTAATAGCGGAATTTTAGCATCCGCTCAATTTGAAATATATGCAGATTGGATTGATGGCAAGACTGTAGAAATATTATTTGATGCTGAAAAATACCCTGGCTTTTTTGTCTGGATAATTCCTAGTGGTGAAGGAAAAGGCAAGATAGGAGTAGCAGGAAAAGGCATTAACACACTAGTAGCACTGAACGATTTCATAAGATCCAGAGGAGAGAAATTTTCCATCATTAGGAAAATCTATGCGCCGATTTGGATTGGAGGTCCAAGACCGCCTTTCATAAGAGAAAGAGTGATTGTGGTTGGCGATGCTGCAGGACAGACTAAACCAACGACAGCTGGGGGTATTTTTAGTTGTGGAATGGCAGGTATCTTGGCAGGGAAATCAATCGCAAAGGCGATAGCAAGTAAGGATGATGGATACCTGTATGAATATGAAAAGACTTGGAAATCCATGTTTTGGAAGGAATTTAATTCCATGTTGCTTGCAAGGAAGGTATTGGAAAGATTGGATAACAAGTCCATTGATTCAATATTCTCATCAATATCAAAAATGGCAATTAATCAAGTTTCCAATTTTTCGGATTTTGATTTTCATTCTAGTGCACTAGATCTTTTCCTTAAATCAAAGATAGCAACTAACTTGACCAAAATATTGATTGGTAATGAATTTCGAAGAGTTTTCAGTAACAATAAGGATATTTAGATATATCTAGTTCTAACTTACGCTTTAACTAAGTTCAATCAATCATATCAAGCAAGATATAAATTCGGATTAATGTTTGTGCTTCTCTGTGTCGAAATCATTACAATTACCAGTTTGTACTTCTTGCAGCCGACCGATAATCGCAAACGACGAATGTGTAAAATATTACTGCCCTAATTGTGGCTATGTATTAATTTGGAGATGTCAAAGTTGCAGACAATTTGCAAGATCATACAAATGCATCGGATGTGGATTTGAAGGTCCATAATAATGAGTAAATTAGTCGCGAGAATCAAGATACTTCCTTCCGAATCTGATTCGGATATTGATTCGATCCCAAAAATTCTGAGAGAAACACTTCCAGAACCGTTCAAATTATTAGCACATAAGAAAGAACCAATTGCTTTTGGGTTGTATTCTGTTTTGGCAGATTTCACCCTAGATGACTCTGAAGGTCAAATGGATTTATTGGAAGAATCAATAAGAAAAGTAGAAGCAGTTGGCGAAATAGAAGTAATAAACGTTAGTAGACAATCAGTCAATATTAAATAGAATCAGCTGTCATCTATCTTTTATTTTCATAAAGAATTTTGACTTAAATCTAGTATTTTTAGTATTTTCAAAATCGATAATAGTAAAGAGAATCAAATGCCAGTGAGATAAATATGACAACCAAGTAAGGCGCCGTTATTTTGTACGCCTTCCATGCAAAGTCAGGAGTGGGATCCCTTGTCAACTTGTAATGGTAAATCAACATCAGCGAACCCGAAATTGCAGCAGTGATAAAATACACTACGCCCAAACCGAGAAGATACAAAGATAACGAATATGGTAACAGGATTGCAGTGTTTGCAAAAATATATCCTGCTGTTTTTTCATTACCTATGAGCACGGGCAACATTGGAACTTTTACACTTGCGTACTCCTCCCTTGATTTTATAGCAAAAGACCAAAAATGAGGTGGTGTCCACAAGAATACCAACCACCCTATCAGGAACCCCAAGATATCCATTGATCCAGTGGTCGTGGCCCATCCGGCCATAGATGCGGCACTTCCTGCGAAACCTCCTACGACAATATTAGACACATTTGATCGTTTCAACCACAATGTGTAAATAAACACATAGAAAAATATTCCCAGTGCAATCATTGCCATTGCCACCAAATTCAGAGTTAAGAATGAAATGATGACGGCGCTTGCGCACAATATGATACCATAAATAAGTACGTTTTTGGGTTCCAATCTCCCTGCTGGGATTGGTCTTTTTACGGTCCTAGACATGATTTTATCTATGTCTCGATCAAAATAATGATTCAAAGCACTTGATCCCATTGATGCTAAACAACCACATAGTCCAAGAAACAACAGATGAAATGCTGAAATGTCCCACGAAGTTAAGGGCGTTGAATCAAATCTGGTTGCAGCCAAAGAGCTTGTTATTGCTGTAACAACCAGTACGACCACTATTCTTGGCTTTGATACTTCGATATAGTCAGATAACATTCACAGCTAATTTATTGTCTTATTTGTAGCATTTAACTCATTCGCTGTGCAACATTCTGATACGAGTCTAACTTGAAATATATTTTGCAATCTCTTGCCAATTGTATTGCACTGGTCAAAATTTAGATTATGACATAATGAGCAATCCAAATATGTGGTCCATGGAATTAGATTGACATTATTCAATGCGATACTCGGCTGAATAAATTGTGTCAAGAATTTCACGAGATTCAATGTAATTTATAAACCAGTTAATTACTATCCAAATTGGATCATGGGTAGAAGAAAAAGTACATCAAGACCGCATAAGAGTAGAAGAACCGTAGAAGGCAGATGCCCCAAATGCACTACAATTGTCAGATTCAATGTAAGCGGATCCGTTGGAAACGAAATTTATGAATGCATTGGTTGCAGGTCCAAATTCCACATCGACGAATTATAGGCCTAGTAATATTCAGATAAGAATTTAATGTATTGACAACTCTATAGATAGAAATGGATTCCAATGATTCTAAGATTGATTATTCTGACAAAGTCTATCTGTACAGCAGCGGCATGTCTTCAGAACTAGTAGAAAGGAGCAAGGTAGTGCTAAATGAACATGGTGTGAATCCTAATGACATTGTGATCATTGAATCGCCAGAAGGAGTTCCCGAAGGATCGATAATGATTACAATTTGGCCGCATTATCTATCAGTAGCAAGAGTAAAGAGAGTGAGAGAAGGATCGATATATGCGCCACAGTTATTCAATATAGACATATGATATTTTCCACGGATATGATCAAGATTTAAGTTTTGAAAACTGTTACCATAGGAAAATATTGTCATTTGCCAAACTACATTACTAAAAATTGAAACAGGAGTAAATCATAATCTAGAAACTAATCACTCTAGATGCATTCGTACCATTTCATCTATTCTACTTTTAGATACAGATCCAATGATATTATTAACAGCTTGACCTTTCTTGAATAATATCAAAGTTGGGATGCTTGATATTCCAAACTGTCTTGAAATACTTGGATTTTCATCAACATTTACTTTACCTACAACTAGTTTTCCCTGGTACTCTTTACCAACTTGATCAATTACGGGAGACATCATCCTGCAAGGTCCACACCAGGGAGCCCAAAAATCAACCAAAAGAAGTGGAAATTTGTTTATTGATTCCGTAAAATCGGAGTCGTCAAGATTGATTGGGTCCGTGATATTTTTTAAAAGTTCCTTTTCATTCACGATCTGCTGTAGCTTTTTCATCCTTTTTTCGTTAATGATCCTTAATTCTTCATCTTCCAATTTAGTTGATGTTAACAAGTGACCATGTTTTGGCTTATTATGTTTTTTGATTTGTAGATGATATCCGATATCTAATTATCTGAGATAAGTCAAAATATTTCGATCTTGGCCGAAAAAGTAAATGAAAGTAATGAAGAGAATCTAGAAGTTACAGACAATGGTGTATTAAATAACGATACTGATAATAATGTCGATAAGAAGGATGATAATTCCAAAGTTACAGACAATGAAGTATTAAGTAAAGAAATAGAATTCCTGAATAGTGAGCTTGAAAAGGAAAGAGAAGTATCTGAAAAGAATTTGTCAAAACTTAGGTATCTTATGGCAGATTTTGACAATTATCGGAAACAAATGCAGAAACAGGTGGAATTAAAGGTTGAAGAGAATCGGGGTCAGCTCTTCTTAAAAATCTTGAAGATTTATGATGATTGTGTATTAGCACTTGAAACTCTAAAAAATGGCCAGTATGATTCTACTGTAGTTGGGGGAATCCAAGGCATTATGACCAATTTTGAGATTTTTATGAAGGAAGAGGGCATGGCAGAGATAGAAAGTATGAACACACCATTTGATCCAAATGTTCATGATGCTATTGGATTTGTAACTAATGACTTGGCGCCTGAAAATACAATAGTGGAAGTAGTAAGAAAGGGTTATTTGCTAAACAATAAAGTTTTAAGACCTTCTTCAGTCATTTTATCTAAAAGAACAGTTACAAATAAAGATATCAATGAAAATGATAAGGAGTAGTGAATAGAGATTATGAGTAAAATTATTGGGATAGACCTTGGAACAAGTAATTCGGCAGCTTCTGTAATGATTGGTGGAAAGCCCACAATAATTCAAGCTGCAGAAGGAACATCCGTTGGTGGAAAGGCCTTTCCGTCTTATGTTGCCTTTACTAAAGACGGTCAATTGCTAGTGGGTGAACCTGCAAGAAGGCAGATGGTAACAAATCCTGAAGGTACTGTAATAGCCGCTAAGCGAAAAATGGGCACTGATTTCAAATTTAGAGTCTACGATAAGGAGTATACACCTCAACAAATTTCATCCTTTATTTTGCAAAAAATAAAAAGAGACTCTGAAGCCTACATTGGTGAAACTGTAAGCAAGGCTGTGATAACGGTCCCAGCATATTTTAATGATAATCAGCGACAGGCGACAAAAGATGCAGGAGAAATCGCGGGCCTAGAAGTCGTTAGAATTATTAATGAACCCACAGCTGCATCGTTGGCTTATGGATTAGATAAAGTAAACAAAGATTTGAAGATAATGGTCTTTGATCTCGGTGGAGGAACACTTGATGTTACCATTATGGAAATGGGTGGTGGAGTATTTCAAGTAAAGAGTACTTCTGGTGACACTCAACTTGGTGGTACTGATATGGATAACTCTGTTATCGAATATATTATTCAGGAATTTAAGAATCAAACCTCTATTGACATTACCAATGATAAAGCTGCGATGATGAGAATCAAAGAGGCGGCAGAAAAGGCAAAGATTGAATTGTCTAATGTAATGAGCACAGAAATAAATTTACCATTCTTATCATACGATGCATCATCGGGTCCGAAAAACATGGTCTTGACTCTATCAAGATCAAAGCTAGAGGAACTGTTGAGGCCAATAATTGAAAGATGTAAAACTCCAATGTTGCAGGCAATTGAGGATGCAAAACTAAAACCTGCCGAGATCGATAAAATCATACTAATTGGCGGACCAACACGTATGCCAATTGTTAGACAATTCATCACAAGTGTGATGTCAAAGGAGCCAGAAAGAGGAATTGATCCGATGGAAGCCGTAGCTATGGGAGCTGCGGTTCAAGGGGCAATCATTGCAGGAGATGTAACTACAGACATACTATTGGTTGATGTAACTCCACTAACTTTAGGTGTGGAAGTACTAGGGGGTTTGAAAGAACCACTTATTGAAAGAAACACCACTATTCCTACAAAGAAAAGTAAAGTCTTTACTACTGCTGCGGACTATCAAAACGCAGTAACTGTGCATGTAGTTCAGGGTGAAAGATCGATGGCAGCCGATTGTGTTTCTTTGGGAATGTTTAACTTGTCTGGAATACCACCTGCACCCAGAGGAATTCCACAGGTCGAAGTAACTTTTGATATTGACGCAAATGGCATACTTAATGTCACAGCAAAAGACCTTGCTACTTCGAAGGAATCCAAAATAACGATTTCTGCAAATACTAAACTCTCAAAAGACGATATTGAAAGACTAAAGAAGGAATCAGAGCAATTTGCTGAACAAGATAAAAAGAAGAAAGAAGAAGCAGAAGTGAGAAATGAAGCAGACAATTTAACATATACTGCAGAGAAACTTACGCAGCAGGATTTAAAGGATAAAATAAAACCAGAACAAGTGGAAAAAGTGAACAACTCCGTTAAGGAATTGAGGGAAGCATTGTCATCAAACAATATCGAAGAAATAAAAAAGAAGACTGAATCTCTAAAAAATGTCATAGGTGAAATAAGTACTGAAGCATATAGAGCTGCTGGTGCTGCTGCATCTCAACAAGCAACCTCATCTCAAAATTCTGAAAGTGCGAACCAGCCAACAGATAGTGCGAACCAGCCAACAGATAGTGCGAACCAGCCAACAGATAGTGCGAACCAGCCCAATACTCAGTCCTAGCATGATACCGAACGCAGTACCCAAATTCATGGCATCATTCCTAATCAATGGTTTCTTCAAATGAGTACAAAGCGCGATTATTACGAAATTTTGAATGTCGACAGAAATGCTACTAAAGAAGAGATCAAAAATAAATATCGGAAGTTAGCCCTTCAATTTCATCCAGATAGAAACAAAAATTCAGGTGCAGAAGAAAAATTCAAAGAAATTTCAGAAGCGTATGCAGTACTATCTGATGATGAAAAAAGGAAAAAATACGACAAATATGGCCATGTAGGATCCGAAGAAGTCTTTAGAGGATCAGAATCGAACTTTGATGAAATCTTCAAAGATATTGGATTTGGGGGAATAAAAGATATTTTTGAACAATTGTTCGGAGGTGGATTTTCTGGTAGAAATAGGAGTGATCCATTTGGATTCGGATTCAACTTTGGAAGAAGTAATAGAGGAGAGGACACTGTGATTGACTTGTCGCTTACATTAGAAGAGATAATTAGTGGAAAGAATGAAACAATTGAAATTCCAGCATTAGAAAAGTGCTCAGTCTGCAATGGAAGTGGATGTTATCCTGGAACGAAACGTAAGAAATGTACCTCTTGCAACGGACTCGGACAAACAAAGAGAGTATTTAACGAAAATAGATTTTCAACTTTCGTTACGGTAGAGACTTGTAGAACTTGTAGAGGTGTGGGCGAGATTATAGAAAAACCTTGCAGAAATTGTGGAGCAAATGGTAAAGTTGCGATCAGAACGAAAATTCAGGTTGAAATACCCCCAGGAATTGATGATGGAATGACACTTCAGTTAAGCGGTAAGGGAATTTCTCATGGAAATGAAATTCCAGGAGATTTGTTTATTCGAATTCACATCAAGCCTCATCAAATTTTTGAAAGACTTGAAAATGGGGATTTACTTTATCTTCTGAAGTTAAAATATACAGAGTTGGTATTAGGCACTGAGTTAGTATTACCTACGTTATATGGAAGTGAGAAATTGAAAATTCCAGCAGGAACACAAGTAGATTCAATTTTTAGATTAAGAGGAAAGGGGATACCGGTGCATGGTCATCGTTCTAAGGGAGATCAAATCATAAAAATAAAACTTGAGGTGCCTACTAAGCTTAGTGATAGACAAAAGTGGCTAATCAAAGAGTTGGATAATTCTAAAAATACCTAACCACTAAGTTGTAATATTTATATTTAAACAACCCAAGATAATACATATGTCGACTCCGTTTGATGAGTGGTTTGGACGAAGGAGAACTAACTCTTGGTTTCCCGATGTAGATTCAATGATGAAGGAAATGGAAAAGTTGATGCAAGAAGCAGTGAAGAACATGGATCAAAATGTTCCAAAAAATCTTATAAGAGAGCGCAAACTTGATGACGGCTCAACTGTGCGTGAAATGGGTCCCATAGTTTATGGATATTCATTCAAAATAGGAGAAGATGGAAAACCAATCGTAAGGAAATTTGGAAACTTGAATACATTCCCGAGCTCCTTAACTGGAAGATTCTCAGTTAGTGATCAAAGGGAGCCTGTAGTCGACATTATCAGAGATATTGACAAATTGAAAATAATTGCAGAAATGCCAGGTGTGAGTAAAAATGATTTAAGAATAACTGCCAATGAAAATTCTCTCACGATAGAATCAATTTCAGGAGAAAGAAAATATAGTAAAAAAATTGAACTACCCGATCAAATTGAGCCGTCCACAGGAAAATCAACATACAAGAATGGAATTCTTGAAGTGGCCTTCAAATTAAAAGATTCAAAAGAAGATGGAGTTTCTATCAATGTGGAGTAAATCAGAATATTTGATATTTCCCTCTTTGAAATTCAACATTACCTGTTCTAGATAATATCTCTTTAGATATCGATTATATGAAAATTAATACTGAAACGTTGTATTATGTATTATGAAAGCAATAGAGGCCGTTGATGTTACTAAGAAATATAAGGGATCATCAACTTTCGCAATAAGCAGTATCTCACTAAATATTGAACCAGGTAGAATATTTACTCTTCTAGGAAGAAATGGTGCTGGAAAAACTACCTTTGTAAGAATTTGTGCAACACAATTGTTACCAACCTCTGGAACCGTAAAAATATTTGAAAATGATCTAATTAATGATACAGAAAAAATACGAAGCGATATATCCATAGTACCTCAGGAAGGAAGACCACTACGCGCTCTTACTCCATGGGATCATGTCTATTACTGGCTAAGGATCAGGGGTGTTAATAAAGACGAGTCATTTGCAAGGACCGAAAAAATTCTTAAAGAATTTGAGTTATATGAAGTTAGAAATAGACAGGCTATGTACCTATCAGGAGGAATGAAGCAAAAAGTACTAGTAGCAATGGCGATGGCCACGGACTCAAAGTTACTATTCCTGGATGAACCAACGATCGGACTTGATCCTGTCTCCAGACGTCAGATCTGGAAGGCCATTAAGGAAAAAAAGGAGAATGGAATTACGATTCTACTTACGACGCATTATATGGATGAAGCTGAAGTACTGTCTGACGATATAGTAATCATAGATAAGGGGATTATTGTCTCTCAAGGTACAATTTCTGATATTAGGAAAAATATCAAAGAAAATATCAAGATAGAAATTTCAAAATCCGGTGTTGATAGTGAAGTACTAAAATCATATGGGACCGTAGTTGATGGTGGGACGGAAACCATAAAACTATTCACGTTTGAATCCAACATTCAGGAATTGTCAGCTATTGCAATAAAGAAAAATTTATTCTTTAAAGTATCGCCCATTACTCTAGACGACGTATTTGTATCTCTAGTCGGCTCGGAACCTAATAACACCGATAGAGAATTGGTAGATTAATTCTCTTCAGTAGAGTTAGTTTCAGATGGTGGTTCAGAATTATCTTCCTGAGTCGCATTAGATGTTGTGTCAGAAGTTGTTTCAGTTGATGGGCCAGATGAAGAAGTGGATAAATCACCATAAACATTGGCTACTGAGTCCTTGAGAAATGTGTAGTATTCTGTTGGTGTCATTGTTCCATTTTGATGTGAAAGCAAGTTGAAACTAGCAGTGTCTGCATCTTGATAATCCCATTTCCAGAAAGCTGAGGCAGAAATATTTTCATTCTTAAATGCTTCAAGCATAGTATCTGCAATTTGCAGGTTTAGACCGCTCTTTTGAGGATCTAGTTGGAATACGCCATTAACTTGGGTTCTTACTACATTGTTCCATTCACCAATATAGAGTGGAATGCCTGTCAAATCACGAGTCTGTAAGAACATGTCGAACCTTTCTTTTTGATATTGATCTCGATCTGGAATTCCATAGACACTTATCTTAAACCATACATTTTCCTTATTTGCAGGAGCCATTTCCGCAAGATTTTCTGGTGTTAATTGTATGGGTCCATTCAGATCAACAGGAACATTCATACTATAAACAATGACTTTCTGAGTCACTGAACGTAGCTCATCAGTTATGAATGAGTTGAAGCTTCCAATTTTTTCCCATTGGTCAGCACTCTCTACGTGAGGTTCACTCAAAATTTCATATCCTAGAGTGCTCTCATGACTATCCACTGCGGCGACTATTTTCTTATAGAAATCAGCCAGAAGAGTCCATGCATCATTTCCCTGTCCATCCTTGATAGTACCATCCCAGAAATTAGACCACCAAAGTTTTGCCACCGGCTCACCTTCTTTACCACCGCTGTTCATTGGATATTGCTGTGAATTATTGGCAAATAGTGAAGTCGGAAATCCAGTTCCCCTCTTTTCAAGCCAAGAGGATGTATGCCACTGGTGATTATCATAAATTACTTTAATGCCATATTTATCTGCGGCATTTGCCACTTGTTCTATTTCATTCATGAATCCTTGAGGATTTTTCTCATATGCTTCCCAGTAGAACAAGAACCTCACATGATTTAGTCCTGCTTCATTAAGTAATCTGAAACTCTCATCAAAATAAGTCGCAGGCGGTAACGGGGTATTTTCTCTGTTTTCCTTTTGATCCACATATGCACCTTTCATTGCAACACCGACAAAAGGACCTTCTAAATTCGTAGATTGACCAAAGGAAGCAAAATGCCCGCTGGACATCAAGATTATCAATACAAAAGTTAAACCAAATAAGGCAGATCTAGCGTGCTTGAAACTACTCATTGCAACTAAGTACCAAATTAGTTTATATATATATTATGAATTCTCCCTCCTAAATTCAAATCACTTATCAATTTTCGTTAACTAGAGGATACGACCTGAATTTTTGAGCAATGATACGATATATTGTTTGTGAACACAGTAATATCTTTAAAACACATATTTTTAACTCATTAAAAGGAGATCATCAGTAGATGGCATTAACAATGAGTGATAATCAATGAATAGAGTAATTTTGGCTATTGCATTGATATCTATATTGGTTGGAGTAACGATAATTTCAATATCGTCCATTAAGGTACCCGACCCACTTCACTCTACAAGTACAGTGTTTAAAGGAAAGATAACAGAGGAGTCTAACTCGATAATGTCTCTAAAAGACGTACAAAAGGGAAAAAACATTTCTATCTCAGTAACTCCTCAAAGCTCGTTAGACTTGGAGAATGTTAGAATAATTAATCCAAAAGGAACATTGTTATTTAATGTCAATTCATCTCAGCCATTATTTGCAACAATAAATCCTACAATTAGTGGAAATTATACTGCAGTTTTGACAAATCTCAAAAACTCAGATATTTATACAGAAAGTATGTTTGGGAGTGCGATACTATTCGATAGTAATAAAAGTCCAAAAGTCGAAATTGAAGTGATTTTCATTGGTGTTATAGTTTTACTAATAGGTATTGGCGCGCTTATTTTGTGGATTATCCTGGAATTCTTTGAAAGATTGAGGTTGAGAACCAGGTACAGGCAATCAACTTGATTTCAAGTTATTCTTATTTCAAGCAATTGAGATTCAGGTTACATAATGAAATAAATTTGTGACTCAGAAGACTATGGTAAGATTCAGGTATTTTCTTTAGAATTCAACGCAAATATCTTCCATAAAGGCCAGATCCAATTCATCTTTTATCGGGTTAATTTACTAGGATTGATGCAAGTGTTCAGTGAGTCTTGTCACTAATTTCTTGTTGACTTTTTCCCCATCAACTTTACCTCTTAGAACTGACATACATCTGCCCATCAAAAGACCGATTGAATCCATTCCCTTCTGAGAAATTATATTTTCATTTTCCACAATTATTTTTTCGATAATGCCATCAATATCATCTTCTGTAACTCCCTCCGATCCCAGTGTCTCTATAATTTCTTTGACAGAGCCACCTTCCTTTCTCAACAGTTTTTCGAGTATTATTTGAATTGATTCTTTCGATATTCTAGATTTATCAAGTTGCTCAAACAAATAAAATAGATCGTCTTGAGCAAGAATGGAACTGTCATAACCTTGTCTTTCTAAGCTAACTAAATCCTCTGTAAGTTTAGATATTATGAAAGCGGGATTTATTGATGTGTGTGAAGCTATATTCTCAAAAAGAGAATAGTATTGAGAATCAAAAATATTTTCTGCTAAAGTGCGGTTAATAAGATATTTCTTGCATATTTGATCTATGACTTCGTTCCATGGGAGAGGAATGTTCTTCGATAATTCCCTTAATCTGTTTTCATTAATTGAAATGTAAGGGATATCTGTTTCAGGATACATTCTGGATGAACCTGGTCTGGGTCTACTAAATACAGTAACTCCATCTAGCCTTACAGAACGCGTTTCCGCAACGACACCTAAAAATGCCTTCTTAATTCTATTTGATAGTTCTGAAATTACAGAGTTTAATAATACTGATGGACCGCCAATCAAAATAAATGAGTCGTTTTCGTTGATTTTTAAAATAGAGGCTAATGATTTCACATCTTCACTGGTAATCCCATAATTTGGTAATTCATCGGAGTGAAATATACCACCTATTCCGTAGGATTTTGCAACTTCCCCCAATTCTTTTCCTAATCTTATTCCTTGATGTGGTTCAAAAGATAGCATTCCATGAAATTCTCGCAAAACTAACCCCATGAATTTAGAATCTCCACTCAGAATTTTCTTTACTATTTTGGAGGTCGATAGTTTCATAAAATCTGTAACATCTGTGATACTGCCCAAGAACTTTGATTCATCTATTTTACGATTCTTAAGTTCTTTCGCGATCTGAGCTAACCCATCCTGTCTTTTTGTTTCATAATCAATAACGAGAGCCAACTGTGATAGCTGCTGCACCCCTTTCACTTCGACAACTGCGCCTCCATTTGTTGAAATATTCACATCTTGCCTAATACTTCCAAGGCCTCGTGTTACTTTTTTAGTAGAACGAAGTAGTCGGCCGATGGTTTGAGCTACATTTGTTACAAATATTGGAGTGTTAGAAATAGGATCCAAAGCAATTTCGATAAGGGGAATTCCTAGTCTATCCAGAGCAAATATTTTAGTATCATCCTTATCTTCTTTTTGTTCATTAATTATCCTAGCAGCATCTTCTTCTAAGCATATACTTTGAATTCCAACTCTAACTCCATCAACATCCAAATATCCGTTCCTAGCAACCAGTATTGTTCTTTGAAATCCAGTAGTGTTTGAACCATCGATTACTATTTTTCGCATTACATGTAATTCATCTTCGATGGTACAATGAAGTGTAAGAGCTATGGTCAAGACTAATTCGAGTGCTTCTGCATTCACCATCTCAGGAGGCTCCTCATCGGATTCAATCAGACAATTGGAATTTTTAGATGATAGATATTTTACAGTCTTAATTTTCTTTGACTCAAAAAGGGCAGCTTGATCATAGGTTCCCATTTCACTTTGGGTTGGATGTAGGATCCTTTTGAAGGTAAAATCATGATCAGTGGAATCTACTATTTTACAATTACAAAATAATTTATTCTTCGAATCCAATTGTTGATGGATTTCAAGCCCAACCTTATGTTTATCCTGATTCATTGCATCGTTATTGACCAATGCTATAACAATAGAACAGAACCTTATTATTATTATTTACAATCAAGAAATCTTTAACTTCCAGACTTGATTTAATAACAATGATTCAAGATGTTAGAATTTCTTTCGGCAACATTATTTGCAATTTTGCCCAAGGGCACAGTGAGAGATGAGGGTACCTTTTTTATCCTGGTTTCGATACTTGCGGGTCTTATTGTAGTAGCGTATATAATGAGAATAAGAAGAAATAGGCAGTCTCAATAAATCATGAATCACATTGTCATTAATACCTTAACTCTAGATAGAAGCATATTTATGATTATTTTCTCAGATCTCAAATTTTGAAATTTCGGTTGAATTGACAATGTTTTTTACATTAGTTTTTAGCACGTCCACATCTACGTCATAATAAAGTCCTGACGAACCGTGCAATTTGTCTAGTGCTCTTTTCATTATTGAAATGCATATTGCATGTTCTCCTTTTTGATAATGCACTAAAGCTGCTGCTACAAGAATAATGCCATTTAGCAAAGATCTTTCGTCACCTTGTGTATGTTTCCAAACTCCTTCAAGAACTTCATGAGTCTTCCAATATTTCTCATTATTGAAGAGCTGGCGCGCAAGATTTAGAGATATTTTTTTGTCTAATTCAATTTCAACTATCCTGTCAATTTCTATGACTGACCCAACCTGAGTCAATTTTGATTTTACTTTTTCTAGATCTAAAGGAGAAATACTCATGTCAAGTTCAAGAAAGTAAGACGCAACTCTTACATCCCTAATAATAATATGGTATTCTCGCAAAACATTTCTAGATATAGAAAGAATGGAATTTGCATCATCTGGTAAATATTTTTCATTCTCCAGATATATCATGTATCTAGACAAGGTCTCCATCAAATATTCAATCCTAGTTCTATATGTAAGAAGTACCAAAATAAGTTATCCTAATTTAGGAGGGAATGTAATATAACCAAAAATAATCAACTCTAAACTCAATAATACACGATATGGCAAATTGAGAAAATCTAAAGCACATAAAAGTAACAAGTATGTTCGAACCATCATCGGTGTAGTATGCCTCACATGATTATTGAGATCGTTACTTGAAAAGTGTGAATAAATATGGAGTTTCTTTGTTTTCGTCAAGTGTCCATGATGTTGGTAAACTCAAGCATTTGACTAGTTTTAAATTATTATCATCTATGAATTTTCCCCATCCCCACATAGATTTGTCTCGTGAATATTTCCTATACGTATGGCTTCCCATTAACGTAATACCTACATTATGCAGTTTTTCCACATATTTTTTGAATTGATTGATTATGCCGGATGATAACATTTCGCCAGATTCAGGCAAAGCCGAGACAAAGATCATAGTATTGTCAAGGGCGAATTGTGAATAATCTACCGAATTTGAGTCTCCATTAATAACCTGAAATTTAACGTTACTTAAATTTGATACCATCGTTTGGAGATCGCACAAGTCTTTATCTATCTCCACACCTATGGAATTAAGACCAATTACACCCCCGCAATACAACAGCCTCCCATCACCCGACCCGATGTCAATAATATTCTCGAAACCCAATTCTTTTGCCTCTTGGGCCATTACCAAAGCAGAGAGTGCCCAGGTAGGAAGAAATGGTTGGTAATTGGTATCATATTTTTTTGAACTTAGCCAGAATTGGTTGATATCACCTTCATATGATACACAAGGAATATTTCCAAGGACCACACTTTCTTGCTTGTAATATATTTTGTTAAGCTTAAAGAAAGTATGTAGTTTTTCTAAATGTGGTTTGTCAATTAGAGATTGAGAACGCGGATCGGGTACAAATTCTCTAATATGATTATACGAATGAATTTTTTCAAGATATTCATTTTTGAGATTAAACAACTCTTGGACTAGGTGATTCTGTACCATTCAAATCTTCCCGCTGATTTTCAAGTTGAATTAGAACTAGGTATTGCTGAAATAAAAATAATATCGAATTCTAAAAATTTCAAGAGGATCAGAGTGAGAGCATACAATTTACCATCGCTTTTCATTTAAGTTTAATTACATTAATCATGTTAATTCATCGTAAATACTCTCGTTGTAGTTATTTTACTAGAAAAAGAAACATAAGTGTATTGGTTTGCATTGTGGGATTGCGATTGCCATTTGTTCACTTCATAAGTTTTAACAGAAGGCTGGGTACTTCTGCAGGTCTTTTTGCTACAGGAATCTTGACCTTAGCGTAACTCGAGATTTTGGATTCTGCTGAACCATAATTGCCATAAACTATTGCGCCTGCATGACCCATTCTTTTTTCCTTTGGTGCGGAGCGCCCTGCCACATATGCAACAACTGGTTTACTGAAACCCGTTTTTTCAATATATTGGACGAGCGATTCCTCTGCATCTCCTCCTATCTCGCCTACTACAACGACTGATTCGATCTCATCTCTGTCGCTTATTAGCTCAAATGCTTCTATCAAATTTGTTCCGTTAATTGGATCACCACCGATACCTAAGGCGATTTGCTGACCTATTCCTTCCCTTGACAAATGATATGAAACTTCATACATCAATGTCCCGCTCCTAGAAAAGACAGCCGTACTTCCTTTCGTGAACGGCTGAGAAGGCATTATTCCGATCTTACTAACAGATGGTACAATAACTCCTGGAGTATTTGGTCCAATTATCCTAGCGCCATTAGTCTGCGCATACTCTAAGGCCTCCATAGCATCTCTTATTGGAACATGTTCTGGAATAGCAACAAGTAATTTTATTCCATTATTAACTGCGTCCTTTACTGCAGAAAGAAAGAACGGAGCTGGAACAAATATTCCAGATATCTTTGCACCAAAGTTCTTATTGGCATCCTTTACCGAGTCGAAAACAGGAATTCCTTCAAATGACTGTCCTCCCTTGTTAGGAGTTACTCCTGCTACTATATTGGTACCATACTCCCTCATCAATCTTGTATGAACAGAACCAAAGTTTCCGGTAATTCCCTGGATTATGACAGGTTTATTACCATAGTCAGGATCATCTGATTTACCTACAAGAATATCGAAAATATCAAATTTTTTGGACATCATTTGCTCAACTCTTTATACTGGACGAGTGAAGAAATTGCTTCCTCTACTGTATCATATAGCTTTGCATTGCTGTTAGAGAGCATTTCCTTTGATTTTTCAGATTCTGCTCCAGAGATTCTAGCATAAATCGGAACGCTAATCATTCCATCTTGATAGGCATTTAGTATGGCCTGAGCAACCAGATCTGTTCGGACAATACCACCAAATAAGTTTACCAAAATGGCCTTAATTTTTGACAATTTGCTAATTACTTCTAATGCCTTGTAAATTGTTTCAGTAGTAGCTCTTCCACCAAAATCCAAAAAGGCGCCCGGGGTACCGCCCGCATCGGTTACAATATCCAAAGTTGACATTACAAGACCCGCGCCATTACCGATTATTGCTATGTTTCCATCTAACTCAATAAAAGAAAATCCACTTTTTTCAGCCTGTTCCTGTAATTCAGATATTTGAACATATTTTCTCAACTCAGGATGTCTGAATAGTGAGTTATCATCGATAATTATTTTAGAGTCAAGTGCCAAACAAGTTCCATCTTTTAGTATTGCCAAAGGATTAATCTCTGCCAACTCTGCCTCCTTTTCTCTGACTAGTTTAGCTAGCTTTATCACAATATTTGAAAATGACTTGGCAGTTATCCCGTCAAGGTTTAGTCTTTTGGCAACGCTTTCTGCGTCTGATTGTGTCAATCCAGTAACAGAAATGTCTTGAATTACCTTGTTCTCAACGCTTTCAATATCCATTCCCCCCTGAGCAGAAGAAATTAATGAATATGTCCTCTTTCCTCTGTTTAGGAACAAGGAAAAATAAAGCTCCTTGTCTATGTTTACTGCTTCTTCAATTAAGATCACTTTTGGAAGCTCTCCTTTTACCTCTTTATTCATTAATTCTGTAAACTTCGGTACTAACTCTTCGATTTTCGTGCATTTCAATATCGCTCCGGCCTTCCCCCTGCCACCAACTGTCAATTGAGACTTTAAAACAACAGGGAATTGTAGTTTGTCTGCAATTTGGTTCAATTCGGATTGATTGCTAGCAAGATATGATTTTGGCACGGCTATATCATATTCTGTAAATAATTCTTTACCCTGATATTCTAGTAACTTCATTCCGCAAGAATGTGAAGCCTATGTGGCGACTTATAATCCTATACAAGTTACCAAATTTTGAAAATTTATATATCTTCTATTAAATCCGTATGATATGGCTGAAAAAATGACTGCGGTGTGGCTTATCTTGTTGACGATAATCGCGTGTGCAGCAGTGCCTGCTGTTATGATTTGGCTGACAACGACACCTACTAGTTCTGCACCTCACCTGTTACTTGGCATCACTGAATTCTTGCCATCTGGTACTTCACTTAATTTTTGACAAAATAATAAATCCTAAATTTTTTGTGATTTGTTATTAAGCTTAATTTATTTTTCTTTTCTTGTTCAAAAAAAATATCTAGAGAATGACAAAATTCAAACTAGTAATAGATAAAGGTGAGAGATTGAAACATAGTAGCCATGACAATCGCTCTAAAGGTGCACCCATCTTTCTTTAAGGAATTTGCTACAAAGACATGGGTTTCTCCTGCAGATGTCGTAAAGGAATTGGTTGAAAATGCTTTCGATGAGGACGCAACAAGAGTTCTGATAACCATTCTTTCTGATAATTCCATTTCAATAGAAGATAACGCAGGAATGGATGAAAGCGAGATGCAGAAATTCTTGCTCTTGGGTTCACCCCATAAAAAAGTTGATTCTGTTTCACCCAAATTAAAGAGAATTAGAACAGGAAGATATGGAACCGGAAGACTATCTTTTTTGACATCATTTGAAAAAATGAAAATTAGAACCCGAAAGGGTAACTATCATAAATCATTCTTAATTGATACAAGATCTCTAGATGATCTATTTAGAGGTAAATCCAACTTACGCGAAATCAGGGAATCACGTTTGTCAAGGGATGGAACTGAGATAATCGTAAGTGATGCTAAATCATTTGTCGAAGAATTGAGGCTGGTAAAGGAAATTAGAAAATTGGCGGTACTTAGGCATCCCCTTTTTGAGGTGTATGTTAAAAGATCACCAAGATTCAAAGAATGGAATTTCAATAATGCTCAGTTGATAAGAGTTCCTGACATACAGGGTCATAGAATACCGTTGAATATTGATAAGGGAAAAATTGTTGGTGAAATTACTGTGGCTCGCAGGCCCCTAACTGAAGATGAAAGAGGAATTGCAGTTATGGTAGGTGGACATATAGTCATGAGGACGTTGTTTGGATTTGACTCCAAAATACCCAGAGTGACAGGATTTGTAAGATGTGATTCACTAACATCTAGATTTGCAGATAAATCCGCCATCATAGAAGATACGGAATTTGAAAAATTTTCTGGTCAGATGAAAAAGTTCATTCTCGATACGGTTATTCCAAGTCTTACACTTTATGAAGATGTACTTGTAACTCGAGAAGAGTCAAAAATTTACAAACAGATAGACAAAGTTCTTGGCCAGGCAGTAATTGAAACCTTGGAGCCTTCTGAAGAAATAGAAGGATACGAAATAGTTGAAACCAAAAAAATAGTATCAAAACCAACCAGCAAGGCATCATCCATTCCGGCGGAAGATAATTTGTTTGACAAATCAATAGATGACGAATATAAAGACTTTACCAAGAATGAAAACAAAAGATCTCGTGGTACCGTAGTTGGAAAAGGAAAGAATAAGCAAAGATTGGATGACACTGAGAATACTCTGCCGAATTATTTATACAGTGGTCAAAGCCCAGATATTGAAAATTATGAAAATGTTACTGTAACAACTAATGTAAGAAAACCATTAATGAAGAAAACTTTTGCACTGAAAAAAGTTGGCTACAAGATAATTCCTTACGAAGACGAAACCGATTCAAGATATAGCTTCATAAACGAAAATGTAGTATTTGTGAACAAGGCAAATTTAACATACAAGGCTGAATCGTCAAGAGGAGATGAATTCCTTTTGAGACACATTATGAATATCGTAGCACAAGCTGTAGCAGAGACACGACATCCAGAAGGGAAGGAAGCATTGGAATTGCAAAATAGGTTGGTTTCAGAAGCAATAAGGATTCATGATAAATTTTTGACAAAAATTCCCTGAGTGATTGAAACTACCGCTGGTCAATTAACCTGAGAACAGACGAAACGACTAAATCTAACTACATTCACTACTATCCAATCATATGGCGTTTCAATTCATGCCAGGTGCTACGGCGGTTGGTATAACTTATCAAGACGGTATTATTCTGGCTGCTGAAAAACGTATTTCCTATGGAAATTTTGTTGTAAACAAGAACACGAGGAAAATATTCCAGATAACAGATCAAGTTGCTAGTGCGTGCGCAGGTATGGTGGCTGATATGCAAGTTCTTACAAGGCAAGTTGGAGCCCTCGCAAAAATTAGAAAACTGGAAACGAGAAGAGATATGGCTACAAACTCTGTCGCGAAATTGATGTCAGTTATTATGTTTGAAAGAAGATACTTTCCGTTGCTGACTCAGGTTATTGTTGGCGGAGTGCAAACGACACCTGAAATATACACATTGGATCCTTTGGGATCATTACTTCCCGATAACTATGCAGCTGTAGGTACAGGAGCAGAGATGGCATTGGGAGTAATAGATGCCGAGTACAAGAAAAACATGACAGAAGAAACATCCAAGAAACTTGCTATTAAGGCGATAAAGTCGTCAATACAAAGAGATTCTGCAAGTGGTGATGGAATTGATGTCCTGACGATAACCAAAAAGGGAATAGAAGAAGAATCCCTTAGTCTATAATTTTAAAATTATTTCAAGAATCACCAATTTTCAAATTGTCAATATAATCATGTCCTAATAGTTTTTTTCATTTCCCAATACATATCACCAATATAGTGTATGTTGTTTAAGACGATCCCTTTTTCCATTTTTCTTCCATTTTCGTCATCTACAGTGGAAATGCAAACTGCGAGTTCTTTTTTATGAGTTTGATCTTTTACTAACACTATTTCTGATTCCTTGAATGAAGAAAAATCAGTAATGCCCGGTCTCATGATATTAGCACCATTGCAAACGAACTTTACTGCATTCATGTCAACCTGAACTGATGCAAAGTGATTCAAAATTTCATGCTGTGTCAAATGAGGAATTATAAGGTCAGGGGCTAATTGTATGGCAACTAGATTACTCCCCACAAGGAGCCTCTTGTTTTCATCAATGACATAAGCCTGGATAGTCTTTATTGGCAGAAATGAATTTTTTGGCCAAGATATGTAAATCTGATTCGTGATGTCATGTATCTCCCTCTTTGACAGAGAATGAACTTTCAACTATCTTGATGCAGTTTTTGAAATATTTATGAATATCCATACTTTAGCATCATTTATTTTGAACAAATTATCAATGTGCAATTAACTTGATTTTGAAACTTAGATTGTATGATGTGACATACCGGATATTTTTTTCAATCGTTCAACCCCTCCAACTCTCTCGATTACACTTTGAGTTTGTTCTGTAACCAAGTGAGTCCACTTGAGATTTTTCATCATTCTTCTTCTAATTTCAGTTCCTGAAAGATCGCTTCGATTTAGTAATTTAGGTTCTGTAACTTCGATATTTCTTTGTACAAAGAGGTAGCCAGTAAATGTGTTGTTAGTAAACACAATATCATATTTAGGAACCAGCATATCGACCGAATGAGTCCATGTTGAATGGATGTTCGTATCAGGAACTGGGATTATGAGAGTTTTTTTGCAATCTATCATGCTATCTGCATTCAGCGAATCCTTTATCATTGATATTCTCTCACCAGCAGTAAAAGGATTTTGTGACTCATAACTTGCTTGAGCACTACCTACAACAATAGCTAATTCATCGACTTTCTTGAAGGCGAATTTTATTGCCGCAATATGACCTAGATGGAACGGTTGAAACCTGCCTATGAATATGCCTCTGGACAAATTGGTATAAAATGCAAGGTGAATAATTTAAATTTTGAATAAAGTAACTCAATATTTATATTATGTTTGAAAACCAAAAGATTTGTGGCTTTTTTAGAGATACATGACCTGTCGGCAAGCATTAGTGGTAAACAAATTCTTGATAATCTTCGCTTTGAAATGGATAGAGGTCAGGTTCATGCCATAATGGGCCCAAACGGCTCGGGAAAAAGCACCCTAGCAAATGTGATAATGGGTCATCCAAAATATACCGTTTCATCTGGAAAAGTCCTCGTTGATGGTGAAAACATACTCGATTTGACCACTGAGGAGAGGGCAAAGAGGGGTCTTTTCTTAGGTTTTCAATACCCTACAGAAATTCCAGGAGTTGGATATAGTCATTTTTTGAGGAACGCGTATAATATTTTGAATAAAAGTCTGAGTGGGAAACAAAAAGACAGAGAAGTATTTTTAACAGTAAAGGAATTTCATGAGTATCTCAAGAAGAATTTGGATAATGTCGGTCTACAGACAACATTTTTGAGCAGATATCTTAATGAGGGATTTTCTGGAGGAGAGAAAAAAAGATCTGAAGTTATGCAAATGCTCGTACTCAAACCAATTATTGCCATTCTAGATGAACCAGATTCTGGTTTGGATATAGATGCTATCAAAGCAGTTGCAGAGGCAATTAATATCCTAATAGCGACAGGAGCCGGAGTATTGATAATCACACATTATGCAAGAATTCTTAGGTTCTTGTCAAGACTTGACAAGGTTCATGTCATGGCAAAAGGACAGATCATAAAATCTGGAGGCAAAGAGTTATCTGAAGAATTAGAAGTCAAAGGATACGGCTGGATAGGATTGGCAGATGAAGGAAGTAGCCAGTAATGTGCACGATTATAAATTAGGCTTGTCGGTTGTCTGAGATTTCATTTTCATGACGTAAGGTCTTGAAAGTATAGGCGCCAAGATTGTTGTAGCCCAACCAATTGTTACCGTGATTGAGAATATAGTTGAATCAATAATTCCAGTAGTAAATCCAATAGAGGCTATAACCAATTCCACCATTCCCCTCCCATTCATAAGAAATGCTATGGCCAAACTCTCGTTCTTTGAGAATTTGATCAACCTTGAACCAATATAACCTCCGAATACTTTAGTGACAACTGCTACTATTGCAAGCACTATAAAAAATGGAAGATTGTTTGCGATTGAATCCATGTTGATATTTATTCCAATCACGGCAAAAAATATGGGAGCAAAAAATCCAAAGGAAATTGCAGAAATTATTCCATAGACTCGTTCAAAGTTTTCTCTTCTGATTATTTCCTTGTAAACAATTAACCCTGAAAAGAAAGTTCCTATTATGAAATGTAAACCTATTACTACCTGTGCAACAACAGAAACAAGAATTGTAGAGATTAGTAAAATGCCAAACGCAGCCTCTTTTGTATGAAGTTTTTCAAAAAAGTACGTGCCTCGACGTTGAAACCAAGCATTTGCTTTTCTAAATAATATATCAATAAGAAATATTCCACCAATAAACAACGATATCTTAATTACAGAGTTTATCATCGTCTCAGTGATATTTACAGGAGCCCCATTTGCTCCGTGAAGTTGTAACACAATTGATAGGACCACAAGGGAAAAAATATCATTGATTACAGCCGCAGTAATTACCGTGTTGCCTACCTTAGTCTCCAAGATTCCAAATTGCATCAGAACAATTGTAGAAACTGGAACTGCAGTTATAGATAATAACAATCCAACAAACATTGATTGAACCATTCCAAGTCCAAATAGAGTGGCTATTCCTAAACCGCCCATGAAAGGCAATGAAAATGCTATTGCTGATAATATTGCCCCACGGAGTCCAGCCTTTCTTATTTCTCGTGGATCCATTTGCAAGCCTGCTAGCAACATAAGGAAGAATACTCCCAAGTCTGAAATTACATTTAGACTCGGATCTGGAGTTATTAGTTTCAAAACATATGGACCAATTATAATTCCTGCAGCAAGCTCACCAACCAGCGGAGGCAATCGGAGCCTTTGAGAGAACTCGCCTAGTAAGCGGGTTGCTACCAAAATGATGACTACGCTGATAAACAGCTGCTCTGTTGCCATGATTTATCAAACTTATTCTAACTAGATTTATCCTTTTGGAAAATTACGGCCTGATTCATATTAAATGCTTTGCGATACTTTTTAGGTACTATTCTTATATTTGATTATTAATTAATCAGATCCCTTCATTTCAATTTTAAGTATCACGAACGATAAATCAATAAGAATACTGTATCAAGTTTCTAAATAGAAGAACATATACAGCATTCAATACCCAAACATAGAAGTTATATATTTCAATGAATTATGTTACTAGCCCAAAGTATCAAGTTAAATACATCAATTCATTACTCGAAACATGATTTGTGAGCCATATGTGAATCCTTATCAAAAAAAAAGTCTCAGCATATCAACTTTCGCGCCATAGTGCCTTTACCTTGGCCAACATAACAAAACCTACAAGATATGCTACTTGAACCAAAAGTCCTAATTCGATCGACCATTCTTTAGGTGTCGGCAATCCCATTGTGGTTTGAATCATCAAGGATGCATGAGTAGTGGGTACAAGATAGGAAGCAAATTGGAACTGGAGGGGTAACCTCTCAATACTGTAAAAAACAGGCGGTAGAATTGAAAGGATCACGTTAACAAATGATATGATTTGTGAAACGTTGCGCATATGTAGCATGTGGGATGACAGAAAAAATCCCATTGAAGACATTGAGCCCCATACCAGTAACGTTGTAATAATCAACAGGGGAAAGAAAATTGAAGAAGAAAGAAACAGAGAAGCTAATGACAATAATACTAGTAATGCTGGTAATCCGAAGAGAATTTGTGAAATTGCAAGCCCAACCATGTATGTAATGGGAGACACTTGTGAGGCGACAAAGAGATCCTGGATCTTGTATTCATTCTTGTAAAATGAAATATCCTGACCAAGCGATAGACCATATCCAACTAAAGCCATTACCAAACTTCCTGTGATAGAAAGTGGCAAGTACTTGCCATCGCTAATAATAAACAGGATAAATAGTAAGGAAAAAGGACTTATCGCAGAGAATATCAAAGACAGCGGATTTCTTCTTAGCCATAGGATTCCAGTTAGGTAAGCAATGAGAAAGGTTTGCATTAATGCTGTCCTAGTTTTGGCAATTAACATGACAAGCAAAGCGTCTATTCCAGATATATAGGATTATGTCCTATCTAAAATATTGGAAAATGCCCAAAAACCAATCCTCGAGTAAAAAGGTATCTCGGAGTACGCGACTATCTACTAGAACCAAAAAACAGATTGATACCTTACCTCAACATGCTCAACATATTTTTAAAAAGGCTCATGATAGTGCAGTAAAACAATATCAAGATCCAGCAAAAAGAAGAGAGGGCAAGAAACAAAGCGCCGAAGTAGTAGCGCATAAAACTGGATGGGCAGCTGTCAAAAAGGAATACAAGAAGCAGGGCGATAAATGGTTGAGAAAACAAGCGTAGCTGAGTGTGCTCTTGCAGATTATAGGCGACTATTGTTGTCTCCAATATGTGGTGGTTGTTGACTATAGGAATGCCGTTGTTGGCTTGCCTAAATATAGCGTATTAATTATCATTAATTTATTATTAGTTAGCTGATGGAAAATGCAATTCAAAAGATTGTTTAAGAGTGAAAATAATATGCGCTAGGGGAACAAATTTTCCTAATGAATTTATCGGTTTGCATGGAACTGCTCAAAGCTATGCGAGTAAATTTCAATTATGTTTCCAAACGGATCAGTGCAGAAAACCAATTTGTGATGTTTTTTTGGGTCTAGCTCCCAGATATCACTTACCTGTTTTCCTCCATTTTTAGTGACCTTTTCTAGTAGAGATTCAATGTTTCTTTCAGTAAATGCAATGTGTATAACTCCGCCATGCCAGTATTCGACTCGTTTATTTTCTATAAGTTGTTCAGGCTCCATAAACTGAAACAACTCAATTCCTATGTTGTTCGCTGAAGACATCCATACAATTTTTAATCTCTTAAAGTAAAGTCCAAAAATATTCTGAAGTGCTTTACCTATTTGGATATCATTAGAGGGCAATTCAGCGGGGCCCCTTACTACTACGAAGCCCATCACTTCTTGATACCAATGAATGCCTTTATCTAGATCAGGAACACTAATTGCAATGTGATTGATTGGTGCCGGAGAAATGTTTGAGTCCATGTTAATCGACTAAATTGTACACGGGTTCATTCTAAAAAGATTACTCAATAGTTTTCATCAATATAACTCCACGAAATCCAATTCGATATCACAAGCTTGTTAATTGAGGCCGGAGAAATGAAGAAACTATATTGTGACAATAAGATAATCTAATCAGAATATTTAACCTTAATCTTTGTATTCAAACGATTATCGCATGTTTTTTATTTGGTAACACCCATAGTTACCCCTACATGAAGTTAGATATTGGCACATATTTTATTCTGCTTGGAATTATTTTGGCTCTATCTTACAATAATATCCTATATGCACATAATTTTTACCAAAACGATAATTCCGTATTTTATACATTGATAAAACAATTTGAAATTGAAAAGAATCTCGCATCAAAAAATCAATTATCAAACCTTTCATCATTTTCAATTCACAAAGGAATGGCGGACGAATTTTTTTATAAACTTGCCTCTCTAAGAAAAAACGTAACCGAGAATTCAAATTTCTCAAATCAATACGACGATACTACCTCAGACTTAAATTTGACAACCAAGGCATTAGTTTCTGCAAATCTGGCAGATGAAGTACTTCGAGAATATGGGCTATCGATTGGACTTGACCCCAAGGTGGCATCTGGTTTGTTAAACATGAGCGTAGGCATGATTATGAAAATGAAAGATACGTCCTCAATGAACATGAGTGATAGTACAAATATAGACGATATGGAAAAGATGTCTCCAATGGTTGATAATCAATCAAGTGCGGAATCAACTAAAGGAAGCAATGTCATTAAAAACTTGGCCAATTATGAAACATCAATTGAACTAGCCAAATCACTAAAAACACTGTTTACTAATTATTTACAAGGAGCCAAATTGGAGGAATCCGCTGGACTGATGCCTATCCCAACAGAGATCAAAATTAATGCGAAAGGTGAAATGGGCCAGGGCATAGATAACCTTATCATTGCTCTAAACAGAAATGCGCCAGTAAAAGAAGTTTACAGTATTGTCCATGGGCAAATTCACCCCAATCTTTTTTTAGCTTTTAGTCTCAAGCTGAAATCTGATTGATTAGAAACATTACTTGTTGCAAAGACCAGTGAACTAGGGATCATGGTTTTTAACACATTATTATTTAAAGAAAACGAATGGATAATTCTAGGCTTCTAGAGAAAATTTCGGGGTTACGTACAGTATGTAAAACTATTTCTCAAATAAAGTCACAATTAATAGAAGAGTTACCACACTACGGGCATGATGCACTTTTTTTTCACAATGATGAAATAACAACAGGTTTATTGAATAACAAGACAGAAGTAAAACTTCATTTACTTACAGGAGAGCTCCTTTATTTTCACAACGAGATTGGATACTTTGTTGACTTGACTTCTGATGGATTTTATGAAAATTTGGAATCAATTGTTACTAAATATGGTCTCAAGATGCCTAAAGTGTCAATGTTGAGGTTGCAACAAGAGAATTTATTTGAATTGATACCTTTTGCAAAAAAGGTCAACAAGTGTCTTGAATTGTTCAGAATGAAGTTAAGGGATCATTTTACTCAGGTACACTTGTGGCCAGATGGTTTTGATTTTTCGATTGAATCCTTTATTAAAGGAAGCGATGGTCAAATTGGAATTGGTGTCTCACCAGGAGATGATAGTAACGAGTTGCCCTACCTATATGTAAGCCCTTACCCTTTTAGAAAAAATATTATTCGCAAACCGTTGCCAATTGGGAAATGGCATACAACTGGTTGGAATGGAATAAAAGTTGAATGGAACGAGATTGAAACCAAAAAAGAACAGGACATCTCCTCTGAAATTTACGATCTTTACCTTATTGCTATGCATAATTTTTAGGAAATTGTCAGATTCCATTTTCCAACCCGCCTATTGCTCATAGATACTTGTGTTAGTAACTTTCATCATAATAATAATGGCATGACTTCGAACTATATCTAGTGCGTATTACTTTCAACTGCTTCATCCTTCTATTTTATGTTACTTTATGTAGTAATCAGATCATAACAAAATAATTGATATCAAAAATACCATTGCCAACTAAATATATCCAATCAAGATAGGCTTATTTTTGATTTAATTTGAAGTGGAATATAGCTATGACTCGTCGTGCAGTATGACAAAATCAGCAAATTTTCCACCATATTGTAAATAATCTATTTTTAGGTCATCTACTCGCGCGTTCTCGGGACCTTTTTTACACCATTCTATTATCTTTTCAATTTCATCTTTATTTCCTTCAAGTTGGGCTTCTACTCGACCGTCAGCTAAATTTCGCACCCACCCAAAAACAGAATTTTTTATTGCAATTTGTTGCATATTGACTCGAAAATAAACACCCTGAACCTTTCCGGAAACCAACAATCGAACAGAAGTCTTTACATTATAATCATTTGCCGAATTTTTAGAATCTCTGAAATTCACATTATTCTTCTACATAATGCTATTTTATATATATTCAAAACAATAGTTTTGTTAGCAGATTCAAATATTCTACTAAATTTGAAGAGTAGTTATCGTAATCTAAATCATCCAAACCTTATATACTCATATGGATGCATAATTCCATTATAAAATGAGAACTAAATTTGGCTTTACCCAAGGATTAAATATTGCCAGACTTGGCCTGGATGAAATCCAAATAATGACGGCATGTCAAATTGCAGACAGGCTTGATTTTGATTCTATATGGTCAATGGATCATTCAAACGTGCCCCAGTGGAAAAATGCAGTTGTAAATGATGCTTGGCTATTGCTAGCAGCCATTGGTGCTGTCACAAGGAATGTTGAATTGGGAACCTGTGTGACAGATGCTATTAGAAGGCATCCTTCAACCATCGCATTATCATCTATTACACTGGATAGGCTCACTAACGGACGGGCGATGTTGGGTATCGGTGCTGGAGAAGCTCAAAATGTGGTGGACTTTGGAATAGAATTCAAAAAGCCTGTAACTAAATTCAGAGAACAATTGGAAGTTATTGAAGCTCTCTTTGATTCAGACCCGGATAACAGAGTCAACTATGATGGAGAATATTATAAACTGATTAATGCATGTTTGCAGGCTAAGAGTATCAGAAAACCAAGGCCGCCCGTATATATCGCGGCAGGAGCGCCAAAAACCCTCGAGCTGTGTGCTATTTACGGAGATGGGTGGATACCAATTGGCTATACTCCCGCGTTGTTCAAACATCATGCAGATGTCATAAAGGATCATGCAAAGAACAATAATAGGGATATCTCTAATTTTCAATTCGCTAATGATGTAGATGTTTACTTTACGGAGGATGGGGAGGAAGCGTGGAATAAGATGAAAAATGCAGTAAAGGTTAGTTTATACAAACCTGAATTATTGAAGGTGCATAATATTCAACAAGATTCAGAGTTTGACTTTAGGAAGTACTTCACAGAATATGCAATGAACAAGCCAGAATTGATGGAACAAATGAAACGAGCTGCAATGCAGATACCTGATGATGTGGCCAGGAGTGCAATAGGAGTAGGTAAGCCGGATGATGTAATCGAAATGTTAGAAAGGTTTATCGAAGCAGGAACGAATCATTTTATCATAAGATTTTGGGGAGACGGCTATTTCAAAAACATAGAGCTCTTTGGTAAAAAGGTAATACCATATTTCAGAGAACAGGAAAAAAAGTAATCCACAGCAATAAATCTTAATACTACAATTAAATGATCTATTTTTAATCACATTAATCAAGTTTTTGACTTGCCAAAAAAAGTATCGAGTTTCAAAGTTTTACGGGCTTTACCTCTAGAGTAAACAAGTGGATCTGCATCAAAACCAATCATACGTAGATCGCGTGCGAACCCATCAGCAAATCCATGAAATGTGTACACTTTTTCAGGATTACATTTCTTTACTACTGCAATCAAATCATTGTAATCGCAATGGTCGCTCATGGGTAAACAATGATCTAATCCCATTGCAAATTTATAATATGGTTTTACAGACCATCCACTAAATCCAATAGATAGTGCACCATATTTTGTCTTGATATAATTTAGAAATCCGTTTTTGCATGATTCGATAGGGGCGATCATCAACCACGGACTATGAGATGACAACACGTTGTTCTTTTCTGCCTCAGAGAAAGTAACATAGTTATCCATATCGACACCAAATTCTGAATAGATTTTATTCATTTCATGGATCGAATCGTGAATTACCAGTGGTTTCCAATGTCTAAATACGTTTGTTAGAATTTGTGCCTTTCCTAATGTATATCCCAGCAGAATGACGGGTATACCTTGATGATACATTTCAGAAATTATTATATTGGCCTTATGTATTGTATTTTCGAATTTTGGAAATACATAATCATGATGACCAAAAGTAGACTCTATTATGAGCGTTTTTGCCTTGGGAATAATAGCAGGACTCATAAACGCTCTCTTTCGAATGGAAATATCACCTGTATAATACAACTCATCTTCTATTAGGATTCCATTCGATCCAAGAATATGTCCTGAATCCAGTAATTTGAAATCGTGTTCCTCGTATGCATCAGCATAATTGTATCCCCTATGCCTTGCGATCTTGTGTGTTATTTTTGATGTGATAATCTTATTACCGTTCTCTCTAACGCTCTTGTATAGATGATCAGTATGTGCATGGGAAATGAAAATGAAATCAGAATTAGGTTGTTTGTTCGGATCAAGATAGATGGTTTTGTCTCCAGTACCTACTGTTATTCCATAATTGTCAACCGAAACTTGAAACAACAGTCTCTTTGATTTTACGATAGTATATTAATTTTAATATTCTAAAGTGTTTAATGTACCAAATTTGGAATTTAATTCCTTTCAAATGCTTGATTAGTGCAAGAATCATACAAAGTAAAATTTAAGTTATGTTAAATTTCTAATTTTGAGTAATGATATCGAGTCACAATTTGATTGTTATTTCAACTATTAGTATAGTTCTATTTGTGATTTGTTTTCAAATTCTCTATGACGAATATTCTCAGGTAGATTCAAATGTTTATGGACAAACTTTTACAAATGCGTCAGATATTGTTTATCAAACTTCAAATTCGTCTTTCAACGCGGAGGGAACGATAAATACCATTCTGTTCTTGCAGGATTTATCGAACGGTACAACCCCAATTGTCAAGGACATCAATACCAATTCATCATCTAAATATATTCTAGGAGGAAAATGGAGGATTGACATACTAAAGGATAAATTGACTTATTTCAAAAGCAACTTTACAATGATTGAGGTTGATGGGAAAGGCATTCACTTTCACACAATTGTTTACAAGCCCCTAACAAATGAATCAACTGGCCGCGACCTCCAGGACGGTCTTGGGGCTTCGTATAAAAACAAGAGTAACGATTCTTTGGGTTTTAAGTGTAATGTAGACATATATACAAATGGAGTCTTGGAATGGAAAGATGTTCCCATAACAGTATCACTTGTAAATGAAAAAGTCATAGTTATGGAAATTAATGATAAAAAAAGCTTGGAACATTTCTTGAAAAACCCGATATATGGTTTGATAAATTCCATCGATCTTATTCAATAAAAAATTTGGTGTGGCTTATGTGAGTATCTTATCAAGTTTTTTCTTGTTGATTGCGTTTTTTATTTCTAATGCAATTCTTCTCCCCATACTCATATCCTTTTGGAATAGAAAGTCTGCATATTGGGAACCAGACACATATAGATTAGTTCCGGCTACAATTCTTGCAGAGAATTCAAAGCTAATAAATTTTGCATCTTTATTATAAACGCCTTCCAAGCAAAACGGTCCCGGTATTCCTGGAGGAACAAGTCTTTCAGAAGCTTCAACGAAATTTTCACCCATTTGATATACTCCCTCCAATAGTGATTCCCTTAGAACCAGTGGAATATTTCCTACGACATTGTAGGTAGGTTCTGTTGGGACATTAAGTTGATGTTTTGACGGAATTCGTGAGATACCGTCTATATCCGATTCATATCTCCTATCTACGCCCATAAACTCTATGTCTCCTGAGATTGGAGAATAAAAGAAATGTAAAAACACTGGAACTCCCTTCACGTATTCCTGAATGTATAAATCATTTTCGCTAGTTACAACATTCTCATTCAAGAGTTTTTGAAATCCCTGTTCGAATCCATTTTGATCTGAGGTAAGAAAATATCCTTTACCGCCAGCCGCTCCGTGTAACTTTACAATGCAAAGATCCTTAATCTCACCCTTTGAATTAATTTCTGCGGGTACTTGCAGTTTAGATTCTATCATTAATTTTTGTTTAAGATTTCGATCAGCCTCCCACCGTAAAATAAATTTATTACCAAAAAAAGGTACGTTAATACTTTCTATTTCATCAGAAGTTAAATTAGAAATCAGAGTGCCGTGAGGTATCAGAATACAATTCAATTCATTTAGTCTACTTTGGATATCTGAGTGTAGAATGTCTCTAAAACTGTCAACCAATATTACATGGTCAATAAAACTAAATCTCTTGTATACTCGGTACCGCTTCTTTTCCGTTATTAATAATGTCTTAAATCCCTCGTCTTTTGCCCCTTTTAACACCTGGAGTGAACAATGAGATCCGAGAGTCCCTATTATTTTTCGCAATTTAGCTACCGTAAAGGACTACTATGACTGGTAAATTAATCTTATTCGAAATTCCACTATTGGCTGAAATAACCCACTACTTTCCATTGAAGGTTAGAAATTCTGCAATTAATTTAATGACAAAAGCTATTCCACCGACTATGCCAATGCCCAATAGTACTAATCGGAGATGGGTCATATAGTCATCCTTGCTGGTTTTTTTTGCAAGTTTCAGGGTTTGTATTATTTCTACTACTTTTTGTTGTACGAAAGACAAAAATTCACATTTTATCGCAAGATTGGAATATTTGAATCTATCGATATTATGAACAAAACTCACAATTAGGTAAAAAACCAAGGCAGTTCAATGAGATATCAGTTAACGCATCAAAATTCGAGAATCAAAGTATTAAGATTCTCTGGTAATTGAATATCCATTTTGTAGACGAAACGCAATTACCCATATCAATTTCATGCTCACTAAATTAGGATGTTTTCCTACATGTTTAATTGAAATGCATTCGATCTGAGAAATTAGTTTGGATGCGTTACTAACTGGATGAATTAAAGATCTATACCTCAATGATTTTTTGTGAATCGTGAGGCGTAAATGATATAGCTATGTGGTAAAAATACGCTCTTTCTCTGTTCTTTGCATTTCTACAAAGGTTTCAGTATTCTGAACTCCTTCGATTTTCCCAATCTGTTTTATGACAACATTGTGTAGCTCTTCCAGAGTAGTTGCACTGATGGTCACCAAAATATCAAACCTTCCTGTTACTTCAGAAATTGATATTATCTGAAATATTTTCAATAATGAAGTGTGAATTTCTTCTTTTAATTTTGGATCTCTGTTTATTCCAACTACAGCCTTAACATTGATTCCTAACAGAGGTTCATTCACAACTATGGTGGATTTTTGAATCAAATTTCTCTTATATAGTCGCTTAATTCTACTGTACAGTACTGACGAATTAGTGGATAATAATTTACTCAATCTTGGCACAGAAATATTAGCATTCTTACAAAGTTCTGACAATATTTTCATGTCTAAATCGTCGAATTTTTGCAATTTCTAGTCAATAATATTCTTAAGTATTAATAAATGTAATTTTTGACGATTATAGCTTATTTCAACACTATCCTAAAAGAATTTGACATACATCCATGTCAGAACTATCCAATTTAGCTAAATTTTAGGCGATTAGGAATATTGATTATGAAAAATTGAAACTAAAGAGGATTACATCTCCTTTGTGTGTGGAAACAATGAAGGAAACTATTATATATTTAACAAGTCATATTTAGGCTCACCTAATGCTACTTCCATCAGAAATTGAATCTAAATTATTAATCCCTGCAGTAAGAGCAATACTATCAAAAGAGATGGTAATTGAAAAAGGGTTAAAGGAAGAAGAAGTGGCGAGAATGTTAGGAATTACTCAGGCAGCAGTAAGTAATTATTTGAGAGGTACTCGTGGAGATAACGAGTTAATTGCAAAACTCATGTCCCTCAGTGAAATCATGAGCATGATTAAAGAAATCAGCAATGATCTCTCAACTAACAGGGCATACACAGCAAAAACTCTGTCAAAATTTATTGCGTTGTGTAATTACATGCGATATTCACTTATTATTTGCGACGCTCATCATAGTCTTGAAAGAAATATTGACGAGAAGGTATGCGAACAGTGCAAGATAATCCTGACTGGAACACAGCAATGAGCTTTTGAGTTTAGACTTTTAGTTATTCTTTTGTGCGCTCATCATTTTCAGTACGTGTGAAATTACTTCTGATCCATTCAAAGTTCCTATCGAACCTTTACTAGCCCACGATTCTGTAAATCGTTGACTCCCATCACTTTTGATATTATTTCCGGATACTAATAATGGGATTGGGTCATCTGTATGGGATTTCTTGATACAGGGAGTAGAATGATCACCAGAAATAACTACTACATGGGCTTTAGTTACTAATTTTAAGAACGTTCCGAAGAAGTTTTTATCTATTAATTCAATATTAGCCATTTTACCCTGTGCATCTCCATCATGGCCATATTCGTCAGGGCCTTTTATGTGAACATATACCAGGTTATATGAATCAAGCATTTTTGCCACTTCCATTCCTTTTTGGTTATAATCGTCAATTTTTTGTGAGCAAAACAGATCCATGCCAATTATTTTTGCAATTCCTATTTCTACTGGCATATCAACTAGGCATGAAGTAGAAATCCCGTACTTTTCATTTATCGGTTGAAGATGTGGAACGCTGTTCCCCGCATCTCGCAATAATATAACACTCATAGGTTTCTTGTTTTTCGAGATTCTGTCAAGATTTACGCGATGATCCTTCATTAGTGCAATAGATTTTCTAGTGAATTCATTAACAATATTTGCGGATAATATGGATGATTCGGAATTGTCTTCTGATATAGATTCCTGCACAGCCATGTTCTCAACATTAGTATTAGCAATTCCAATACCATTTAGTTTACCATACGCAGGATCTGTATTAGTTATTTTATCAGATAGTGATTTCTTGTTATGTCGAAATTTAATAATTACTCGATGAGAGATTGTAGGAGTTATTTTAACGGATACATCGGGATCATCAAACTTCACATTGTCCTCAAGAAATGAACAAATTGTACTTGCCTCTTCTTTAATGATATCTCGACCTGCCCGCCTATCTATTATTTTACTGTTATCTAGTGTAGCAAAGTTACCTCTTAGCGCCAAGTCTCCATCGTGGAAATCAACCCCCGAGCCAATTATTTCTACAATTCCTCTCCCTGCATATTTTTGTCCCTGAAAATTATAACCCAACATATTAAATACTGCAATATCAGACTGAGGTGATATTCCCTTACCAACGCTTATTACCTGACCCATTTTCCCTTTTCTAGCCAACTCATCAATATTGGGAGTATTAGCTGCCTCTAGTGGAGTCTTACCGTTCAACTCAGGGGTTGGCAGGTCACCTATTCCATCCAACAGAACATACAATATCTTAAGATCTTGGTTCTCAGACAATGTTGAAAGAAGTTAAAAAACCATGATTTATCTGTAATGTCCTAAAATTAAAAATAATCCTACCCATAATTTATTATACAAAGGATTAAAAAGAACTACGAGATCAGGAGTCTAAGACAAATTGAGAATTATGGCTGTTGGAAGTAGAATATTTGTAACAAGCTTTCAATTAGCCGGTGTCGAAGGCGTTAAGGTTGAGTCAGCCTCCGAAGCACTTCGCCATATCAATAATTTGGAAAATGCCAGCGATGTGGGACTTGTTCTTATCAGCGAAGACATTGGAAAAGAAATCCGAACCCAACTGACCAATATTAGAGCCAATCGTCCGATTCCATTAATTTTTGAATTACCTGCACCTGGAAGCAGTAAAGAAAATGTAGATTATAGAGCTCTCCTAAAGCAAATTTTGGGAGTTTGATTCTTTAACAATCTGATCCATTGCTACCCAATTATTACAATCCAAAGTGCCCCAATTTGATATGAGAGAGATAATTTTGATCTATGATGACATTTAACGTATAGTCTATATTTAGAACGAGTTAAGGTTATCAATTGATCATTCTAGTACCACTTGGTATTATATTAGCAATCAATATTGGAATCCTTGCATGTTGGGTGTATTTTCTGGTACTAATTTCATGGTCAATTTCAAAATCACCCAAATTGGAATGGTCAGCAAAATATCAAATTAAATCAAGACCCAAGGTTAGCATTATTGTACCGGCGAGAAATGAAGAACGAGCAATATCAAAGTGTCTTCAATCATTGTTGTCTCAAGATTATGACAACTTCGAAGTTATCGCAGTTGATGATTCATCCACGGATAATACATTTTTGATTATTTCAGATTTATCTAAAAATAATCACGCACTAATTCCAATAAAGTGCCTACCTAGACCTGACGATTGGATTGGAAAGAACTGGGCGTGTTTTCAAGGTTACAAGAAATCAACTGGCGAAATTCTTCTGTTTACTGATGCTGATACCTTACATCGGTCAGATGTATTATCGTCGGCAATCAATACAATGATGCATGATAGATTAGATGCATTCACTTTGATGCCAAAACTTTTGTGTCAAGATTTAATAACAAAATTCACATTACCTGTGCTTTCGGTATTTCTGCATTCAAGATATTCACCACTTAAGGTAAACAACCCAAATAACAAGATCGGTTATTTTTTTGGTAGTTTTTACCTAATATCTAAAAAAAATTACGAGAAAGTTGGAACCCATGAGCAGGTCCGCCGAGAGTTGGTTGAAGATGGAGCTCTAGGAAGGATTGTAAAAGAACAAAAAATGAAACTAAGATTGGTAAGAGGTGAAAATTATGTTGAGGCATTATGGGCCAGAGACCCACGTTCATTGTGGCATGCATTACGTCGAATAATCATTCCACTACATACTGAAAAGAAAAAATCGGCATTGATGATTACGGCTTTTATTTTTTTCATCCTAATGGAGCCATTTCTAACATTGCCTGCCTCAATGCTTTATTTGTCAGATAATCTAGTCAAGGGACCCCTGGAAATCATCTGTGTGTTGATTATATTTTTGATGCTAATCTGTGCAATCTTACAATCTCATTTCGGTCTCCTACAAAAATCAATCTATGGCCTTGGTTTTGTATTGGGATGTATTGTAATAACTGCCAGTTTCTTAGTGTCTGCTATTTCCTTGAAGGGAAATCGAATGGTAAAGTGGCGTGATAGGAGCTACTTGGTGGGTACCAAACAGCACCCATTTCATCTATGAAATTGGAATTAACAGGTAGAAGGTGTTGAACCCAATCAGGCCATACATGTAACTTGGCAAGATTCTGGTAAAGATTGAATGTAAAGAAATGACAACGGGCATAATTGTCCTGAAACAAATTATTAATAATAAAGTCCTTCAATACTAATAGAGCATTGAAATCTCAGCTGGATGGAATAAATCTATCTACAATAAATGACATAGTTCGAAATGTACAGAATTTTCCGATTAGTAGAGATGAAGTACTGGAACTAGTAGAAAAATATGATACAAGATCTGTATGTACACTAGCGAAATCGATTAGGGATGATTGTAAGAATGGGATAATTACGTATTCTCGAAAGGTATTCATAAATTTGATAAATCTGTGTAGGGATACGTGCTCTTACTGTACATACAAAAAAGAGTTATCAGATTCTGATTTGTCAATGCTCACAAAGGAACAAGTTTTACACATCGCAACTCTAGGTAAACAACTAAAGTGTACGGAAGCACTAATTGTGACGGGGGAAAGACCTGAGCAAAAGTACCCCGAATACAATGAATGGTTAAGAAAAAATGATTGTTCAACTACGATCGAATACGTAGATCAAATTAGTAACTTGATCTTGGAAGAAACTGGACTGTTACCACATACTAACTCAGGTACCTTGAACTATGATGAATTGTCAATGTTAAAGAAAACTAATGTCAGCTTGGGATGTATGCTGGAGACATCTAGTGAACGACTTGGAGGTAAAAACATGCCACATGAATTTGCACCCAGTAAGAATCCCAGAGCAAGAACTCGAGTACTTGAAAATGCAGGGAAATTAAAAATTCCTGTGACTACAGGATTGCTTATTGGAATTGGGGAAACGCTGGAAGAAATTGTTGACTCACTAATGCTTATTAGGGAAATTAATCAAAAGTATGCTAATATCCAAGAAGTAATAATGCAAAATCATGTGCCAAAGTATAATACTAAAATGAGGAACTTTATGCCTCCGACTCCTGATTTATTCTTACTAACTGTTTCGCTGGCAAGAATTATTATGCCAAATATGAACATTCAGGTTCCACCGAACCTTAGTCCTAATTATTACTCGACATACATTAATGCAGGAATTAATGATTGGGGCGGTATATCTCCCTTGACAATAGATTTTGTAAATCCAGAGTCACCATGGCCTGATATTAAAGATGTAAAAGAGGCAACTCAAAAAGCAGGTTATGACTTTAGAGGAAGACTCGCAATTTATCCAGAGTATCTTTTAAACAAGAGAGACTTTGTTCCAAGTAACCTTTGGGATTATATCTCCCCTCTATCCGATAGTTCAGGTCTTGTTAAGGAGGAATTGAGTTGATACTTGAATCCATGTTAAGGAACATAGATCCCGTTGTCGCTGATACTTTGAATCAGGCCCTGGATTCTAAGAACATCTCAATCAGACAAGCTGTCGAATTGTTTCTAACAAAAGGTACCGAGATGATCATGACTACGATGGTTGCAGACATACTCAGGAAAAATAAAGTTGGCGATAATGTCACATTTGTTATAAACAGGAACATCAATTTTACTAATGTCTGTATCAAACGATGCGGTTTTTGCGCTTACAGCAGAGATTTTAGGAATGAAGAAGGGTATTTTCTTCCAATATCAGAGGTCGTAAGGAGAGCTGTAGAGGCATGGAATTTGGGCGCAACTGAAATTTGTATCCAGGCAGGATTACCTCCAAAAATGGATGGTTTATTATACGTCGATATTTGCAGGGCGATAAAAAAGGAATTGCCGGATATACATATTCATGCCTTTTCTCCGGAAGAAATCATGTACGGATGTGCAAGATCAGGATTATCTGTTATGGAATATTTGAGTCTATTAAAAGAGGCAGGATTAGGGAGTTTACCAGGAACTGCAGCAGAGATTTTGGATCAGGATTTGAGAGACCTGATCTCTCCGGGAAGAGTCACGGTGGATGATTGGATTAATGTTATTACAACCGCGCACAGACTGAAGATACCAACCACATCAACTATAATGTACGGTCATGTAGAAACAATGGAACATAGGGCCAGACATTTAGAATTGTTAAGATCCATACAGAAAGAGACAGGAGGATTTACTGAATTTGTACCACTCAGTTTTGTTCACAGAGAAGCACCAATGTATAATCACAATTTAGTTAAGGGAATTTCTCCTGGTCCTACTGGTCAAGATGTGATAAAGATGCACGCGGTTTCGAGAATAATGCTCAATAATTATATTAACAATATTCAGGTATCTTGGGTCAAAGAAGGTACGAAAATGTCTCAACTACTTCTTGAAGCTGGAGTAAATGATTTTGGCGGAACATTGATTAATGAAAGTATATCGACCTCGGCAGGATCGGAACATGGACAGATAATGAGACCCAAGGAAATAAAATCTTTGATATTGTCTGCAGGTAGAGTTCCTGCCCAGAGAAATTCTGTTTATGGCGTCGTCAAAGTTTTCGATGAGACTGAGAATGGAAATGAATCATTGTTAGATACTGCAGAAGTATCAAAGTTTGGATCTTATCACGAGTTGATAAAATTAGATAAGTTCCGGTATACTCATGTGAAATAATCACTTTAGCTTGATCGCTATTGTTGACTTCATTTAATCACGCATTTGTAATTCATCATGTGAATATACAATGCGCACTTGAAACACATTATAGTAACGTTAAGATCATTATAATGAAATTATTATTCTAGTGGTTCAACGATAAAGATACCTTAATTCTATTCTCAGAATTAATTCATTACATTTAAGAATCTCAACCATACACATAATGAGCAAATGATAAACCTTGGAATCCTAATTTCAGGAAGAGGTAGTAATATGGAATCAATATTAAATTATCTAAATGAAAATAAGATTGCAGACATCTGTCCTAAAATAATAATTTCAAGTAAACCTGAAGCGGAAGGTCTCAGAAAGGCCGCAAAGTTTGGGGTTCCAACAAGGGTGGTTTCCATGAATTCAAAAGGTTGGGAATATGATAGTGAAATAATAAAGGTATTACAAGAATATGATGTTAATCCAGAAAACGGGCTTGTGTGTTTGGCGGGATATATGCGACTCTTAAGTCCAGAATTTGTAAAAAAGTACAAAATGCGAATCTTGAACATACATCCGTCACTTTTGCCATCTTTTCCCGGACTTAATTCCCAAAAAAAAGCGCTAGATTATGGAGTAAAAGTGACAGGATGTACGGTTCATTTTGTTGATGAGGGACTAGATTCAGGACCAATTATTGCTCAGAAACATGTAACAGTATTGGATAACGATACGGATGAAACACTATCAGATAGAATCCTTGAACAAGAGCACATTCTCTATCCTTATTGCGTGCAGCTTTTTTCTGAAAATAGGATATCGATTCAAGGTAGAAAAGTAATCGTTACTTCACATTGAAGGAAAACACGCGAATCTACAGTAAAGCAAAAAAATGGCGTTGTGATTTCCTAAAATGTTTGGCCAAATTAATTGATGGATTGCTAGTATCCCAATATATCAAGAATATTGTCAAAAATGAGGTAACTGCCTTAGCGAACAATGGAATTAAACCGTGTTTGGCTACAGTGTTAGTTGGAGATAATCAAGCGTCCGCAACATATGTTAAGAATAAACAAATCGCCGCAAGTAGTGTTGGAATTCTGACGCGAGATTTTAGACTGCCCCAAAACATAACCCAAGAAGAGCTTTCAAAGACAATTGAGGAATTGAATCAAGACGAAAATGTCCATGGAATACTAATTCAACTTCCATTACCTGACCAGATTGAACCATCAATCACAAATATGGTAAGACATGAAAAAGACGTGGACGGACTAACATCTTACAACCTGGGCCTACTTTTAGAGGGTACTCCCAAGATGATACCATGTACTCCCTTGGGCATACTTGAACTATTGGATTTTTACAAAATTAATGTTAGAGGGATTGATGTAGCCATCATAAATAGAAGTAATCTGGTTGGAAAACCGCTAGGAATCCTATTAATGAATCGTGATGCAACCGTAACATTTTTCCATTCTAAATCGAGGGAAATGGAAAACAAATTAAGAAACTTTGATTGTATCATTACTGCGGTAGGAGATCGTGAAAAATTTACATTAACTGGAAATATGGTCAAAGATGGGGCAATAATATTTGACGTCGGTATTACAAGAATAAACGGAAAGATTCGCGGAGATGTTGATTTTGAGTCCGTTTCACAAAAAGCAGCATATGTCACTCCTGTACCTGGAGGAGTAGGACCAATGACTGTCACAATGCTATTAAAAAATACAGTTTATGCGGCCAGTATCATAAACAAGATCGGCAGTAATTAATACAATGAATTTGGATAATCAGGAAAAAAAATCTGTATTAAGAAAAGAGATCCTCAAGAAGAGAAACTCTCTGAATGATACCCAAATATCAAGTAAGAGTAAATCAATTCAAGATAAGCTCACTGGAAGTATCGAATTTATTGAATCCAAATCTATTGGCATTTATCTTCCCATAGGTTCAGAAGTAAAAACAAATGAAATAATCAAGAATGCATTGGAATCAAAGAAGATTGTGCTGTTACCTCGAATCGTACTAAATGACCTTTACTATTTTGTGGTTGATAAACACGACTTTGATCAAGATTTGTTTGACGTAAATAAATTCGGAATTAAAGAACCAAAGAAAACCAATATGGCATTGGAGCATATTGACTTGTTAATCGTTCCAGGAATTGTATTTGATAATCATGGTTACAGAATTGGCTATGGATATGGCTACTATGATAAGTACATGGCCATGGAAAAATATTCAAAATCTATTGGTCTAGCGTATGACTTTCAAGTCACGAAAAATCCCATTCCAAAATTTCAATATGATAAAAAAATAAATATTTTAATCACTGAAAGTGGAATTCAGGTATTTGATACCTTTTGATGCTATATCTGTTCTAAAGTACTCCTCATTATCCCCCCAATGGATTTCTGATACCAACGAATAGGACTTTTTCTTGGCTCCCTCAAGTGTATCTGCCAAGGAGGTAACTGATAATACCCTACCACCATTTGTAAGAGTTTCTCCCGAGACATTTTTCTTAGTTCCTGCATGAAATACATATGTTTCACTATCTCCAGAGTCCAATCCAACAATGACTTTTCCTGTTTGATACTTTCCAGGATATCCTCTTGATGCCATGACTACGCAAACTGAATGTTTATGTTTCCATCTAATGGGGGGCATTGAATCAAGCCTTTCATCAACGACTGCCTCGAAATATTCTAACAAACTAGAATCCATTCTTGACAAAATGGATTGACATTCAGGATCACCCATTCTCACATTGAACTCAAGCACATATGGTTCATTTGAACCACGCTCTATCATAATTCCGGCATATAGGAATCCCTTGAATTTAATTCCAATATCACTTAATCCAGTGATTGCGGGATTCATTATTTTCGCAATTATCTTGTTGCTTATTTCTTCGGTGATGAGAGGTGTAGGAGAATAACTTCCCATTCCCCCAGTATTAGGACCATTATCCCCATCAAAGATATTTTTATGATCCTGACTCGTTGCCATTGGAATAATGGATTTGCCATCACATAGGACTATAAAGGAAGCCTCATCTCCGTAAATTCTATCTTCAATAATTATCTTATTTCGGGAATTAGTAAATTCGTTATCATCATATATTTTCTGAATTGCTTCAACTGCTGAACTAGTGCTATCACACACAAATACGCCCTTACCAGCGGCAAGTCCGTCTACCTTTATAACAACATTCTTTGAGGTTGATTTAACATACTCTATCGCAGAACTGGCGTCTGAAAATATTGAAAAAGAAGCAGTTTGAATTCCCACCTGTTGCATGAAAAGCTTTGCAAATATTTTGCTTGATTCTAATCGAGATGCGCCCTTATTGGGTCCGAATATGGACAAATGATTCTTTTCAAACAAATCAACAATTCCAAGAGAAAGAGGCTTTTCAGGTCCCACGATAGTAAACGAATTGTTTTGTTTTGCAAATTCACAAAGTTTTATTAAATCATTAGAATCTATTTCGATGTTATTTTTTGTCCCTCCATTCCCTGGAGCAAAAAATATTTTTTTAGTTGTATCTTGTTGCAATTTCCATCCAATGGAATGTTCTCTTCCTCCAGAACCTACAATTAAGATTGTATCATACGACTTCATTTCAAAATCACGAAATATGATTTCGACAAATGCATATAAATCAAATTAATTCTCCTGTTTCATTTCTAATCATGAGATAATTGTCATCGACCACTGATTTTACAAAGTCATAATACTCTGAATCGGAAAAGATAATAGTATCCACCTTTGAATTCATTTTTTCTTTAGCAAAACCTAAATGATAACATAAGCCTTGACCAGAGAGAGTTCTAAAATAATAATCATTGCATGAACAATAATCCAAGTCCAAATCAATCCAATATTCATGATGTTTCCCAACGATTGTCCAAATTGTCTTTTTACTCGGCTCAAACAAGTGACATTTCAGCGATGGAAATATTGATGATATGCACCTCTTACTAGAATACTAGTCATCAAGATGCCAGCTTTATAAATATGATTTGTGTTGATTCAACAGATTCTAACACTAATGGATCGTCTATACAGTGTCCTATATGGTTCATATTCAATCCTTTTGTATCCTGCAGTACAATACAAATTGAACCATTTGAAATCATAAATCCCAGATCCCCTCTCTGAAATGTTGATTTCTGTTTTTCTGCCCCAACGGTCAATCCAGTCTCCACATATCCAAGATTATGGTCCAAAAAATGCAGTCTGCCTGAAATTGGCATTGCCTTTATGATCTTTGAAAAAGTGATTGGGGATAAATGACGCACAAGTTCTAGCATTATTTTGCCCTTTTCTCTCGTCTCTAGCACAACACGAATCCTTGAGACGGAGTTTGGATTGCTCCAAGTCATATGTAATTGTAAATTAAATTCTGCATTACTATTAATTTGTTGATTTATTAGCAACATTTAATTATATATTCACTTTTTTTGCTTTTATTCTTGGTTTTAAGACGTTCTAGCTCTGATAAAAATAAGGAAAAAAAAACTGTCAAAGTGAAAAAACAGCCCAAAGTAAAGAAAGATGCAGAAATAAAAAGTAGGAACCCTCAAGAAAAAGAAAAGAAATCTAAAAAAATCAAAATTGAGAAATTAGAAGCTGTCGAGGAATCAAAGAGTGGAAGACCAAAGGATGAAGTAGTAGTTTATCCAGAAATGGATTTTGAATCAAGAGAAATTGCTCCTCAAGATAGTCAAGTTTTGATAGGTCCTCCAACATTGACTCGATTTGAACGAGCCAGAATAATAGGAGCTAGGTCGTTGCAGTTGTCCCTTGGTGCACCGACATTAGTTAATTCTTCAAAAAAATTTAATGACACTATTTCAATAGCAGTAGCAGAACTGAGTTTGAAAGTTCTACCTATTTCCATAAGAAGAGTACTGCCAAACGGGTTGTATCAAGACATCCCAATAGATTGGCTAAAATAAGCAAAACAAATTCAAAAGTGTTCATCTAATATGCATATTAATTGTGTGTATTTACATTATTCAAGTTAGGTAAATTTAAATCTCGATATTTTACAACTCTATGAGGGTCAAAATTCCTACAATTCATGCTAATCACATAGGCCATTATGCGACGATAGTTCTAGAAGACGGCTCAACGTATCGAGGTACAGGTTTTGGGTATCCAAAGACAGTGGGCGGAGAATTTGTTTTTAACACAGGTATGGTAGGTTATACTGAGACTCTAACTGATCCATCATATAGAGGACAAATCCTTTGTTTGACCTATCCACTCATTGGGAACTATGGTGTTCCAAGCAACTTGATAAAAGACATATACGGATTGCCAAAATATTTTGAATCTGATAGTATTCAAGTTTCTGGATTGATAGTTCATGAGATATCTAACGTAGCCAATCATAGAGAATGTATAAAGACTCTAGACCAATGGCTATTTGACGAAAAAATACCAGGTATCAGCGGAATCGATACACGTGACTTGACAAAGAAAATTCGAATAAAGGGTGTAATGAAAGGTGCCCTTTCGGTTTCAGAAAATGAAATAAATACAAAAGAGTTGTTGAGCATCATTAAAAAGACAAAATATGATGGATTTAATTTTATGTCTCAAGTATCCATTGACAGAACAGTCGAATATGGAGATCCAACTCTAGAACCCATAGTTCTAATTGATACTGGTACGAAATATAGCATTATTCGCAATGTCCTGCGTATGGGCTATAGAGTTATTCGAGTTCCATGGGATACTTCGTTCAGTAAGATTATTTCATACAAACCAAAAGGTGTTATAATAAGTAACGGTCCCGGAGATCCGAAAATGTGTAATAGCACGATAGAAACTGTCATTAAATTGTTTGATTCAACATTACCAATATTAGGAATATGTCTAGGAAACCAAATTATTGCACTCGCTGCGGGTGGAGACACTTACAAATTGAAATTTGGACATAGAGGTCAAAATAAAGGATGCACAGATCTAAATACCAATCAAACCTTTATTACCAGCCAGAATCATGGATATGGCGTAAAATCAAACACACTTGATAAAACTGGATTTAAAGCTTGGTATATTAACTCTGATGACGATACCATTGAAGGTATCCAACATCAGTCAAAACCCATAATTGCAGTGCAATTTCACCCAGAAGCATCCCCTGGCCCTTATGATTGCGTGCATGTTTTCGAGGAGTTCAAGGAACTTGTTGAACAAGACAGAGTAGATGAGAAGTCTATTCAAGTCGGTAGGTTAAATGGAGGTGGGAAAATTTTCCAAAAAATGAAACCATAAAGAAAACAATAGTATTAGGAAGTGGAGCAATAAAAATCGGAGAAGCGGGCGAAAGTCAGAAATTCTGACCGCCAATTCGACTATTCCGGTTCACAATGCCTCAAAGCTTTATCAGAAGAAGGAATCAAAACAGTATTGGTAAATCCCAATATTGCAACAATCCAAACAGACACCAGATTTGCCAATAAAGTATATTTGTTACCGGTAAACGGATATTACATTAACCAAATAATAGAGAAAGAACTCCCGGATTCAATTATGTTAGGATTTGGTGGTCAAACCGCGTTAAATTGTGGAGTTTCGCTACATGATGAAGGTGTCTTAGAAAAGTACAAGATTCAAGTATTGGGTACCCCCATAAATAGCATTAAGATTACCGAAGATCGTCAACAATTTAAGACGGCCATGATGAATAGTAACGTTCCTGTACTTGAAAGTTCACCCGCATATAATATTAAAGAAGCACTGGATGTCGCCAAAAGAATTGGTTATCCAGTGATAATCAGAGTTGCATACACCCTTGGTGGAAAAGGAGGAGGAGTAGCGCACAACGAGTATGAACTTCAAGAGATAGTTCAACGAGGTCTCTCATTAAGTATAGTAAATCAGGTTCTAATTGAGAAATATATTGGGAGTTGGAAGCAGATTGAATATGAAATGATGAGAGATTTTACTGGTAACAGTATTTCGATTTGCAATATGGAAAACGTTCTAGGGATGAGAGTTCATACAGGTGATAACATCGTTATCGCACCATCTCAAACTATTAATAATGAAGAATACCACAGACTACGATCAGCTGCAATTAGAGCAGTAGAATATTGCGGCATAGTTGGGGAATGTAATATTCAATTTGGTTTAGATCCGCTAAGTGAATCTTATTGCGCAATAGAAATAAACGCAAGACTTTCAAGATCGTCGGCGCTGGCTAGTAAAGCAACAGGATATCCATTGGCGTATATGGCTGCAAAAATTGGGCTTGGTTACTCACTTACAGAACTGGTAAATAGTATTACGAAGGCGACAACTGCATGTTTCGAACCCTCTCTGGATTATGTAGTTCTAAAAATGCCAAGATGGGACTTTAGAAAATTTGAATTGGTAAACAGAAGAATTGGGACAAGTATGAAGTCAGTTGGCGAGGTTATGGCAATCGGTAGAACCTTCGAAGAAGTTCTTCAAAAAGCAATCCGAATGAATGACCCAGGAAGAATGGGTCTCGTTGGAAATGAACAACATTTGAAGGAAGAATTAGAAATTGTCGAGCAAAAATTGTTGTACCCAAGTGATGAAATTTTATTTGATGTAGTGAAAGCTATGAGATTAGGAATTCCCATTTCAAGGATAAATAAACTTTCGACAATAGATTCGTGGTTCCTGACAAAGATCAAAAATATTGTGGACATGTATGATAAACTATACGGAGTCGATGTTTCTGATATTTCTGAAGATTTGTTGCGAGATGCAAAAAGGTCTGGATTCTCAGATTCACAAATAGGGCAGTGTTTGGGAGTAAAGGAAATAACTGCTAGAAAGTTGAGACAAAAACTAGGAATTAATCCTGTAGTAAAGCAAGTTGATACATTAGCGGCAGAGTGGCCGGCAAAAACAAATTATCTTTATCTTACATATGGAGGTGATAAAGATGATATTGTTTACAGAAAAGATACAAATTCTGTAATGGTACTTGGTGCAGGGCCATATAGAATAGGAAGTAGTGTGGAATTTGATTGGGGCACAGTGAATATGGTTTGGGGACTAAAAAACAATGGTATAAAATCAGTATCAGTTATTAATTGCAACCCGGAAACTGTTTCAACGGATTATGATATATCAGATAGACTATATTTTGAGGAACTGTCATTAGAACGCATTTTAGATATTTATGAAAAGGAACATCCAAAGGGAATAGTTACTTGTGTAGGAGGACAGACTGCAAATAATCTTGTACCTAAATTAGGACAACTAAAAATACCTATTATTGGTACCGATAGTATTCATACTGATATGGCAGAAGATAGGGAAAAGTTTAGCAGATTACTTGATTCTTTGAATATTAAGCAGCCTCCTTGGAATAAATTCACGGACCTGGAAGGAGCAAAGATATTTTCTCAAAATGTAGGATTCCCTGTATTAGTAAGGCCTTCATATGTGTTGAGTGGAGCAGCCATGAAAGTAATTTGGAATGACGAACAATTAGAGCGCTACATAAGTGAAGCCGCACAGGTGAGTCCAGAGTACCCTATTGTGATAAGTAAATTCTTTCAAGATTCAGCTGAGGTAGAAGTAGATGCTGTATGTAATGGAAAGGATGTCATCATAGGAGCATTGATTGAGCACATAGACAATGCAGGAATCCATTCTGGAGATGCTATGATGTGCATACCCCCATGGAGGTTGAACAGACAAACAATGAACACTATCGTGGATTACTCTAACTTGATTGCAAGAAAATTAGAAGTGAAAGGTCCACTCAATATTCAGTACTTGGTCAAGGATGATGAGGTATATGTTATTGAGGCAAATGTTAGAGCTTCTAGAACCACACCATTTGTATCCAAGATAGTTGGTATCAATTTGATTTCGTTAGCATCCAAAGCAATACTGAATGGTCATCTACCAGATGGCCTTAACGAACCCTGGTTAAAAATTAGTGGCTTTGGAATAAAAGTACCGCAGTTTTCCTTTATGCAACTGGAAGGTTCAGACATAGTGTTGGGAGTTGAAATGCAATCAACAGGAGAAGTTGCTTGTCATGGCAATAGTTTTTATGATGCCTTGTCAAAGGCCTATGAAGCAGCTGGATACAATTTACCACTTTCAGGATCGGCCTTAATAACAATAGGAGGACAGAAAAATAAGGAAAAAATGCTTTCTCTGATTTCACTCATTAACTCTATGAAATTCAATATACTTGCAACAGAACATACAGCCGAATTCATCAAGAACAATATTACTACAAATGTGCAAGAGGTACACAAAATTAGTGAGCCAGTAAGAAAACCAAATATTGCAGATCTGTTATATGACAAGAAAATAGATTTCATAATCAACATTCCGTCTACCTCTACCATTGAAAAGTATGTAGGAATGCTAGACGATGAATATCAAATCAGAAGAAAAGCTGTAGAAATGGGGATACCTGTTCTTACAACAGTTGAATCAGCCATTTCATTTATACACTGCCTAGAGTGGCGAAATAAAAACAAGCCCTCAATAAGCCCATTGACCAAATACCATATCAACTAGAGCGAGGAGTTAAAGACCTCTCCTAACAGATTTTCATTACCAAGAATGGTACCATCTATTGATACTATCAAACACTTTTCAATAATGTCCTTTCTTAATATCTTTTTTAGAATCGGTGAATTTGTTCTTTTGATTTTCATCCTGTGGTTACCATAAACATATTTGTTATATGATGGTAACATTACAATTTCTAATGATCCTTTTGAACTTGAAAAAATAGCATCCTTTTTTACCTTTAGAAAAATCCAAATTTTCTGGCCATTCAAAACACTGTTTTCTCTGAAAAATGTTGGATGTATGTGACCCATAATGATTTTATTAATATTGGATCTGAGCTCAGAAGGAAACGTATGTCCATGTGTGAAGAGAATGTCACCTAGAACCATCCCTTTGACTCCCATAAGATGGATATTCTCAGGCGTGACCAATCCTATTTTCGAGTCATGATTTCCGGGAATCAAATATACTTGACAGATTGCAGACAAAGAATGCAACAGTTTAGGTATTAAATTCCAATCATCCTTTACTACTTTAAAGATATTGTTCTTAATATCACCTAACAGAACTATAGAATCTACTTTGTTTGAAATCGCCATATCGCTTAGTTCTGACTCAATTTCTGATGTTATATGATACCAATCAAGGGCTATGTCATTATTTTGTGACCAGTAAGTACTTCCCACATGCAAATCACTTATTACCAATATCTTGCTTGATTTATTGTCGAGTCTTATGTCAATCAATAAAGCTGGCTTGTTTTCAACTATATTGATTTGACTCATAATCTTACAATTTGATATGATATATCATATTAAAAACATTGGATTCTATTAAAGATAAGACAAAATTTTCCTACGTCAAAGCGGTAAAGGTTGAATTCTAAACAACAATTAACGAACAAATAGATACAATAATAGTTAAGAGACGTCAGCTGGTGAGCATATCATGAATTTCAATTTGCTAGTAACAACGTCTAGATATAGAGAAGATGATGCATTTGATGAAATATTGGAACTTTTAGATGTTTTAGGTGATAACGATCCTTCGATTGAAGTATCATCTGTTTCAGGTATAATATTAGTCGACACGATTCTTAATCCCTTTCAATTTGTGGAAGATTGCAAGAAAATGGTCAGAAAAGATCCTTGGAAATTTCGGTATGTTTTGAGAGTCATACCACTTGAAATGAATTGTAAGGCAGATCTCATCGAGATTCATGATATCGTCAATCAGCTTAGTAGAAAAATTGATGCGAAGGAGACATATAAGGTATTGATTGAAAAAAGACATTCTAGACTACATTCTAGTGAAATTATTTCTACTGTTACCAGCAAGATGAAAATGAAAGTAAATTTGGATAGTCCAAATTGGATAATCCTTATTCAAATTGTAAAAATGGTTGCTGGTATATCTATTCTCAGACCGAACCAAATATTCAGCTCTGTAAAAGAAAAAATATCCTGAATCCCAGGCATCATTCCGGCAAATTTCCAATTCGTATCCCTTTGAAATCATTTGCACAAATCTGGTTTTCAGAGCCTACAATGAAATAAGATAGATGAAAATACTACCTTAATGATCACATGACTTTGTCAGTAGATAATACCAGTTTTTTATAATTCAGCTGAGAGAATTTCATTTGTCTAAACTTGTCTAAATGCTATTCGATTTCCCAAAGGGACTATTTATGTTAAAATTTTGATTTTTGTCATCGTGGATTAATTATTTTTTGGACTTTTTCTAGTTCATATAATAGATTTTTAGCTGGATATTTTATTATAATTGAATGACGATGTACTATGTACTCTACGCAGACTGGTGGGATAGTTGTGTTTGTTCATCAACTGCGAATTACAACCTTCCCCACTAGTTAATGAAATAGATTGTCAAATTTTGTCAATGATTGAACTGGGTATAGATATTTTCTGTCCTACAATACTAACGATTTCGCTCCATAAGACATCCTCAACACCCTCCATTTCTTTGATTTTTTCCAAAAGGTCTAGTAACACAATGTTATCCTTTACAATTGATTCTACTCTTAGGTCGATAGTGTGCTCGCCGATACTCTTGCCGACGTAAGTGACATCGTCAAGTGACATTAGTTTGGTTGCCACAGCATTTATCACCCCATGTCTTATCGAAATGAAAAAATCAACACGCCTCCACCCAAATTTCTCGATATCTAACACGTAATGTACTTTTAAAAATTTATTTTCTAGACGTTTACGTCTTCGTCTGACGGTAGTAACAGGAATTCCTAACTTTGCCGACATACTTTTCGTAGATTTTCCGTCATGTGGAGAGAGCAAAATTTTTAATATTTTTCTATCTATCGCGGATATTCCTATATCGGGTTTCCTTAACTCTGCTCCCATCACCCATCCCTGCATATAGATACGAGAATTATCTATTTATTTTTTTATTCACAATATAGAAGAAAGCTTAGTCGCAGGAAGGGAACTATTAATCAAATATTTAATAATCAACCTTCATTTGAATTTAATTAACAGTTTAACACTCCATTAAAGACTTTAAAAGTGGAAATTATGGTTTTTTTTGAATTATAATTATTTGTGTTGGATCATCGCATGAGCTAGCTGAAATCGATTGGTTGCAGATAGTTTTCTCTCTAAGAGTAAACTTGTAGCAATCGTTGATGATGAAGATATCATAGAACTGTTCAAAGATGCCTTGGTGTCAATTAACGGTATTGCAATTTTTACTTTCACAGATCCAGTAATGGCGCTGGAACACTTTGTCATCAATAAGGAAAAGTATGCTTTAGTGATATCTGATTTGAGAATGCCTACACTTGCTGGAACCGAATTAATAAAGAAATTAAAAAATACAAATCCATTTGTTAGAACTATATTAATGACGGCTTTCGCTGTGAATGATGATATATTTCAAAGTATGCTAGAAATGAATTGATAAATGGATTCCTTCAGAAACCAATCCGCTTAAATGATTTACGAGCAGAAGTGAATTACCAGTTGCATGCTTATGAACTAAGAAAACCCAAATTATACATAAAAACCACTTGAATGTGCACATTAATTAAAAAGTACCTAAAAAATGATTCAAAAGTTCAAAATTCAGATACAGAATGGATCCGTTATATAGTTTGTATCACAGTGTACATCAACGTTTCAGCTAACAACTGGTGGAAATATTCTTGAAAAACTCATTCCACCAGTTGTGTGTAGTAGAATAGATTCCTATTGTGAAACAAGTGCTGCCTTTTCAGTTAGAATCTTCAAAAATTCCCCTTTATTGTAATTACTACGTGTTAAATCCATTCTACTACATATGTCAGTCATTTTTTCTCTTGTCGCATTTAATAAAGACAGATTTTGTTTCACAAACATTTTTCTCATGTATTTAATCGCGTTTATGATCAATGGTCTATTTTCAGAAAGTAATATGAAACATCCGATGCCGATATTTTTTATACCTCCTATGTCAAGTGCCTTATCAACCTGATTACTACAAATTAGTCTCAATAAGAGTTCCATTTCTATCCTCCTTGCTATCTTGATATTTCTACCATTTGATTCTAAAACTATTTGAATTACCTCAAATATATGGCCTAATCCAAATACATGTTTTGGATTAATTCCTTGAATCATGACATCTGGAAACATCTTTCTAAATAATTCAATAGTATTTCCTATGTCGGTAACATTTAATGTATCGGTACTGATGATTGCTACATAAACCGAGTCAATTTTATAGAGTGGAACGCCACTAATCGTGATAATTCTTTCTTTCATTCAACAACATGTATAGTTTTTTGATGTTCCTAACCTCCGTGAACTAGGTTTGCTATAGTTACAATGTCCCCAGATCTAATTTTTTGACCATTGCCGGAAATTGATAAATCTACACCATTAATCAAAACTAGGAGGTTTTCTGCATCGATATGTCTAGAATCAGGCATGTTTTTACAAAGTATAGAAAAGATATTTGAAATCATAATCTCCTTTTCGTTGATAATGATACTTTCTTTGCCACAATATTTCTTTACAGAACCAAGTAGCTTTAAAGTTATCAAATTCTCGTCGAGAAATTAGTTCTATGTCTCATCGACGTCTTGTTCAATTTTCTTGTTTTGTTCTTTTGTTTGTTTGTTAATATATGAGGCAATATAACCGGCTATCTGATTTCGTAGTTCTTTTGATCTGACCTTTGCAATCTCATCTATGGTTTTTTTATTTTGTTGAAAATCAACATTAAATTTATCGGGATATCGGTGTAATAGCTCGGTTGAAAGTCTTTTAACTCTATTCAATATCTGACTCTATTCATATGGGCTATTTTATACCTTCCTTATTAATAAAACCGAATTAATATTCTAATCAAAGAACATAATGGAATTCTGTTCAAGTTTGTCTGCAATATCTTTTGGAGACTTACAAAGAACAGGAGACATGCCTCTTATTACACTCATCAATACTGACGTTGGAAGTGTGATAATGTTCTTAAAACACGACGGATATCTAACTGGTCCGTCTGTTTCAATTAATATTTTTTCTTCATCTGTCAACTTCAACAGTACTTGCTTTCTCTTGGAATAAACTAGCGGAGGACCATATGATACATGCAATCCCATACCAAGAGATTTTTCAAGTTGTTGCGGAGAACCATCAAACCAATGAAGACATACCTTTTTCAGATTATATGTAGATAACACATTTAGTATGTTATCAAGAGATTGTCTAGAATGTATTGAAACCGGTTTTGCATACGTTTCTGCAAGAGTTAACATCTTGTTGAAAACTTGGTTTTGCATGTTCTCGGTATTTTTATCCCTATCGTAATAAGTTGGATCAAGTCCGATTTCACCAATCCCATCGATATTATTGATGTTAGAGGTTACCATCTCCTCAAACGATGAGATGTTTTCATAAGCATGTTGCGGATGTATTCCCACAAAATTATATACAATATTGTTTGTATCTTTGCCTCCAAACAGTCTTAATGCCTTTGATGTAGTAGAAATATCTACAGTGACTGAACAGGCCTTTATCCGCATACCCTTTAAAGATGCAAGAATTGATGGTAAAAAACTGTCATACTCCGTATCGGTAAGATGAATATGAGAATCATATAAGACTGGATTCAATTTCGACTAGTAATCTCGCTAACATCAATGAATAAGTTTACGACGTAACCAGTTCTATTCTTCTTTTGTCCTTTGTCAACCAACTTACTCTGACCAATCCGAAAATTTCTAAATCAAGTAACGTTTTGTTCAAATCTGCCAACGTTATCGGTACTCCATCCTTTTCCAAATTGTTCAAAAGTTCATTGTCCGACAAATTGCCAACTTCCTTGATTTTTTCTAATACAATATTTCTTAGCGGATATTTCAAATTTCTTCATCAAATTCAGAATGTGTGAACTTAATTATTTGATTTAATTACATATTATAAATACTCTTCTAAGTCATCTTAATCAGCGTCTAAAATTGGAATTCTATTATGCTAACCTGTGAGATTATATCTAATTCAAGAATTAACACGAGCCGAAAGTAATGTCGCAAATTCTTTCAGCAAAAGTCAGGTAAAGATACAATAGTATTCCGATTAATGAAAGTGGGATGCAATTTGTTGGCGAATTCTTACTTCCATTGGCCTAAGTAAAGATATGAGGAACAATATTGAGAAAATAATCAACAGGGTAAACTATTCGCCTTGAATTAATTGTCTGCTGACTTCAGAGTAAATACAAATCTCGATCCCTCAAATTCTGTTACCCCTTGTCGTTCCCAGTTCACTTCGTAACTATGAGTAACCTGCTTCCCTATGATTCTAATTTTCCTAGGCAGTTGAGAAAATAGATTCTCCACTTTCTCCAGATTTTTTGTCATCAAAACTGATCTGCGCCTCTTCATGAGATATTTAACCGCGACATTCTTGTGAAGGTGTCCTAGTTCTGGAATTTTTTCAGTTCCATTATCAATTATGAATTCACGCTTTGTCAATACGAACAATACATTCAATTTGCTTAAAAAAAGTCATTGTCAACTCTATTAGAACAAGATGGGTTAAATTCATGACATATATTTCAAGCATTAAAAATAACAATTTGTAATGTTTGGTACATATAGCAGATTTTTTGATATCTAAGAAAGGTTTATTACTTTTATGGCGTATATAAAAGATATGTATTCTCAGGCTTTTTCTGTGCCACATGCAGTGAGACAAGTGATTGGTTCGAATACATTGTTTTTTCAGGCTCTAAGTACAGGTATAGCAAACTATACAGCTTTAGCACAAAAAATTAAGCCCGAGGTAGAGAAGCTGACAAAGTCTGAAGTAAACATTAACACGCTTGTGGTGGCGATAAAAAGATTTGCAGATTCTCTTGAAGAGAATAATTATGAAGTTCATCCAATCTTGGATGGAGTCAGGATGACCCTAACTGGAAGTATCATAGATATTGATTTTCATGAAAGTGATGATACCTATCAAGTTCTAGATGAAATATTTGAATTAGGTGGAGGATACAATATGTTCAGAACGAACAAGCAAATTCGGCTCTTTGCTGAAGACATAGATGAAATTCGAAGCATGTTTAAGTCATATTCAAAAGGTGTTCCGGGCGAAATAAAGGATGGACTTTCAAAAATTACAATTACTGTTCAGTCAGACAAGGAAAATACGTACGAAGTTCTATCAATTGTTCTCTCAATATTACACAATAATCGTATTCCTCTGTATAATGCCTTTTTCACGCAAAATGAAATAGTCTTGATTCTGGATATGGATGATGCTGCCAAGGCCTACGAAGTCGTCAGAGAAAAACTATACAGCCATGATTAGTATTGTTTACTGCCGTTAGCATTATTCTAAAGTAACAAAAAAAATAGTAATTGGTACTATCTGTAGTATTGAACAGAAACTTTTTCTCCCGGTTTGCCTTCTCTTTGTGCTTTAATCTTCTTTACGCCTTCTTCAATATGTCTCATCATTACGTGAGCTTCTGATGCGTGTCTTGCTGCTTCTTCTGGTGTAGGATACTTTGCAAGGTATTCATGTAGTACCAAGGACACTGCGGTATTAATAACAGAACTTGTATCGGCGCCACTGAATCCATCGGTCATTTCAGCTATTCTCGCCAATTCAACATCTGGACCAAGCGGCTTGTCCTTACTGTGTATTTCCAATATTTTTTGCCTTGCCGATTTATCCGGTAATGGAACTAACAGGATTTTATCAAATCTGCCGGGTCTTAACAAGGCGGTATCAATAATGTCTGCCCTATTGGTTGCAGCTAATACTACTACCCCTGAAAGCGATTGGATGCCATCCAATTCTGTAAGCAATTGTGACACTACTCTTTCTGTAACCATGCTGTCTCCGCCCATACCTCTAACCGGAGCTATTGAATCTATTTCATCAAAGAATACAACACAAGGAGCTGCCTGTCTTGCTCTTCTAAAGATCTCTCTAATGCCTCTTTCAGATTCCCCTACCCACTTGCTAAGCAATTCTGGTCCTCTTACGCTGATGAAGTTGGCTTCGGATTCGGTTGCAACAGCTTTTGCCAAAAGCGTCTTACCGGTTCCGGATAGGCCGTGCAATAACAAGCCCTTTGGCATAGAATGTCCAAGCTTTGTATAGAGGTCTGGAAATCTTAATGGCCACTCTACCGCTTCCTGCAATTCACGCTTGATGTCTTCTAACCCGCCTATGGCAGACCATGGTACATCCGGTGATTCCAGGTAAACTTCTCTCATTGCAGATGGAGTAACTTCTTTTACAGCATTCTCAAAATCAGATTTAGTAACAATAAGTTTATTCAAAACTTCAGGCGATAATTTCTCATCCTCCAGGTTTAGCTCGGGGAGCAATCTTCTAAGGCATTTCATGGCTGCTTCCTTGCACAGATATTCCAAATCAGCACCTACAAATCCATGCGTTACGGCAGCTATTCTATCCTGTTCTACATCAGTATCTAGAGGCATATTTCTTGTGTGAATTTGAAGTATTTCCAATCTTCCGCGTTTATCTGGGACTTTTATCTCAATTTCTCTGTCAAATCTTCCCGGTCTTCTCAGCGCTGGATCAATTGCATTCGGACGGTTTGTTGCCGCAATGACTATAACCTTACCTCTTGCTTCAAGTCCATCCATTAGTGATAATAATTGAGATACAACTCTCCTTTCAACCTCACCGGTAACTTCTTCTCTTTTTGGAGCGATTGAATCTATTTCGTCAATAAATATGATAGAAGGTGCCTTTTCTTTGGCTTCCTTGAAAATTTCTCTTAATCGGGCCTCAGACTCTCCATAAAATTTACTCATAATCTCAGGGCCAGAGATACTAATAAAATGAGCATTACTCTCATTAGCAACTGCTTTAGCAAGAAGTGTCTTACCAGTTCCTGGAGGTCCATACAGTAACACACCTTTGGGTGCCTCGATACCTAATTTTTCAAAGATTTCAGGATGCCTCAATGGCAGCTCTATCATTTCTCTGACTTTTTGGATCTCTTCCTTTAGACCGCCAATATCTTCGTAAGTAACTTGAGGAACCCCTCTTAACGTTTCACCTTTCTCTGCAATATGGAATATGGTTTTCTGGGTTACCAATACTGCGTCTGATGCCGGTGTTACTCCTATTACCTGAAAAGTAAGCCTGCCGCCAAAATAAGGAACCATGACATTGTCACCTTTGATTAATGGTACACTTTCCAATGCGTCAGCAAGGTAACGTTCATCAATTGGTGGAATTGCTTCTAGCGGTGCAACAATTACCTTTTCTGCTGGAACAGCTTTTATTTTTCTTACAATGACGGTGTCTCCAATTGCTACGCCCGCATTATTTCGCACTAGTCCATCTACTCTTACAATGCCTTTACCCTCATCAGAAGGATAGAGTGGTAGACATTTTGCGACAGTTCGTCTTTTTCCTCGGATTTCTATAACATCGCCCGTAGATGCAGTCAAAGAGTCCATTGAATCATAATCGATTCTAGCCACTCCACGACCTACGTCTCGAGTATATGCTTCGAGAACCTTCAGCGAGAGAGTGTTTTGACTCACGATATGAAGTACTATCGTGCCTATCTTTATACCTTTGTCGAGGATTACTCTTCAAAATTCTTCTCTATTAAATATTAGAAATATAATGAATTCTAGTATTATGCGTTCAGATATTATATCAAATGAAAATTATTTCACTTTTAGATCACCAAAGTACAAAGAATGAATTGATTTCCGGTTCCTCCTTAACTCCCCTATTACATTCTAACTCATACCAAAAGATTCAAATCTTGATGATATTCCTAATTTGAATGAACTGTTTTGGGTAAAAGACCATTAGTACGTAGAAGGGGTAGAGGAGGCAAACAGTTTCAGGCCATAAAAAGTGGAAGAATTGTGCCTGCCAAATATCCGAATTTACAATCATCAGAACAAAAAGTTGGTTCTATAATTGACATCGTTCATGAAAGAGGAAGAGACGCACCATTAGCCAAAGTTGAATTCGATAAAGAAATTAGCTACATGCCGGCCCCTGATGGTTTGGAAGTTGGGGGGAAAATTCAGATTGGAGATAACGTTGATTTCAAACCAAATAATATTTTAGCATTAGAATCCATTCCTGACGGAACCCTCATTTGTAATCTAGAAAGGAACATTGGAGATGGTGGAAAACTTGTTAAATCTGCTGGATCATCGGCGCTTGTATTTTCTCATACTTCCCAAGGTGTATCTATAAAGTTACCCTCAGGGAAATTTACAACATTAAACCCAAGATGCAAGGCAATGATTGGAGTTGTTTCTGGCGCCGGGAGAAAAGAAAAGCCATTCCTTAAAGCTGGAAACAAGCAAAAATACATGACTGCCCATGGCAAATTATATCCAAAGGTAAGAGGTATAGCGCAAGCTGCTGTTTATCATCCACACGGCGGTGGAAGGCACCAACATGTAGGTCGTCAGTCGTCAGTGGGTAGAAATACTCCGCCTGGTAGGAAGGTGGGTAATATTTCACCACGAAAAACTGGGAGAGCCAGAGTAAAACAAAAGAAGGAATAATCATTTCTTTCCAAAAACTTTTTTGTAACGTTATTTCATATTCTGAATACTAATTAGTTAGGAATTTGACTTTGAAATTCGGAAAAATAATTTCGTTAATGCAAAGTACGCTACTCAATAACAATCTTGTCAGAGCCACTGCATTGAAAAATTTGCAAACTCAAGAAGATGGAGACCCCTTTAAAATTTTGATAGGAACCATATTGTCGGCTCGTACCAGGGATGAAACTACGACAAATGTAATCAAGATTCTTTTTTCTAGATTTAAAAATCCCGATGAATTATCGAAAGCGAATTTGAATGAAATTAAGCAATTAATTCAGAAAATAGGATTCTATAACGTAAAGGCAGTTAGAATAAAGGAGGTATCAAAAATACTAGTAGAGAAATATAGCGGCAAGGTGCCGTCAAATATTGATGATCTCCTTACGTTCCCAGGCGTAGGAAGAAAAACTGCAAATTGTGTCTTGGTGTACGGGTTTAGAAAACCAGCGATTCCAGTGGACATACATGTCCACAGAATTTCCAACAGAATTGGAATCGCTAATACTAAAAGACCAGAAGAGACAGAGATTGTTCTTCAAGAATCAATAGATAAGAAATATTGGACTGCCGTAAATGAAACATTTGTTGTTTTTGGTCAAAATATTTGTTTGCCAATTAAGCCAAAATGTAGTCTATGTCGCTTGACAAAAATATGTAAATACTATGAAAATAACAATTAGTCGCGTTTTTTTCTGATAAGCAATACAAGTATTATTAATCCCATAGCAATGATAACTATCAAGGGCACGAAATACAATGGAGAATCTGCTGGATTACCAAATAAGATATCGAATGAAATGGTACCACTGTTAGAATTGTCTGGACTAGTTAATTCATCTTTACCATATATTGAAACAGATCCAACAATAAAATCATTTACCGATAGCTTGTCAACGATTATTCTCTTGCCATTTGTTATGGTTAGACCCTGATTGTTTGCGTGCGCTACAAACACGGGCTGATCCCTGGACCAACCATCTTGATCTCGCTCATATACTCTGATATACCCTGATTCGTTTGTATTTATCGCCACCCAGAATTTTCCAGTTTTTTCGCTAAACATTGCAAGTTCAATGAATTTCTCGCTTGGCGCAGGTTCTTGAATCTTTATAATGGTTTTCGCATCTAAGCTATCTGAATACGACAGATTATTTTGAATCGTGAATTGCCAGTTTGTTGGTATTGGTTGTGAAAATTCATAGACTACGGGTTGTCTTCGAAAGGTATTAGATGCATTATAATCAACAGTAAATCTCTCTGAATTTTTCGATTTGATTACATCGTGAACAATGTTTTGCGCGTTGATTGTAAACGTAGGATAAACTATCAAGAGTATGACGACAATTAATCCGAGTTTCAGTGTTTCAATCAAGGCTAATCAACTACAAATGGTTTTTCTGATCTTAGTATTAAATCAGAAACTTCCGGACGCATTAAATGCTTTTCTGGTATTTTACCAGAATTTACCATTTTTCGAATCATGGTTCCACTAAGCTCTTCTTTTGATTCTGCACCATGTGGACAAGTTTTTTCGTTGGCAAACGACATACACGTCTTGCAAAAATAAAATGATGGAAAGACAACTGGTTTGATTTCAAGATCAGGATATTCGTTGAATATTTCTTGAGCTGCTAATGGTGGATAGTAGTCTCCTACACCCGCATGATCTCTGCCCACTATAAAATGCGTGCATCCAAAATTCTTCCGCATGATTGCGTGATGAATTGCTTCACGTGGCCCCGCATATCGCATCAATGTATGCATAGTTGAAAACAGTACCCTATTTTTGGGAAAATAATTCAAGATCAATGACTCATATGCATCGATTATTAGACTATCAGTAAAATCACCTATCTTTTTCTTTCCAATTAGCGGATTGACAAACAGTCCGTCGTACATATTCAATGCTGCCTTTTGTAACATTTCGTGGGCAACGTGAGGCACATTTCTTGTCTGAAAACCCACCACGGTCTTCCAACCTCTTTTCATTATCTCTGCACGGGTTTCTGTTGGATGCATCCTAAACTTCTGGATCTCATCGTACTCCTTCATTTGAAAAACTTCCATTTTTCCTCCTACCAGGAATTCCTGCATTTTAGACAGTCTGTTTACACCGGGATGGTTTACATCGTTGGTACCATATACTGCAGTTCCGATATCGTCCTTGTTGTAGCCGTAAATTTCATCTACATGAAGTGTAGCAAATTCTTGCCCATTTGAACAAAGAACAACATCTCCAAGATCCTTCATTTGACCTGCTACTTCTCTTTTTGTGTCAAGAATGATAGGTATGGTCCATGGAATATCGTTACTCAATCTTCCTTCTTTGAGAACATTTAAAAAATCTCCTTGGGTCAAGAAACCTTCAAGGGGACTAAAAACACCAGTAGCTATATTTTCAGCGTCCGTTCTAATGTCTGGAGATACTTCAAATGTTTTCAAATCTTCGCGTTTTCCTTTAGTTCGTTTATTGATTAATTTACCACCATGTGGTAAGATTAGATTGGAAGACAAAAATAACTATTTACCTTCTTTCCAGTGCAATCCGCATTCCTTATGGACGTCATTTTCCCACCACCATCGGCCAGCCCTAGGATCCTCACCTTTTTTAATGGCCCTGGTACACGGTTCACAACCAATACTTGGATACCCCTTATCATGTAGTTCATTGTATGGGATCTCATTCTCATGAATATACTTCCATATTTCATCATTAGTCCAGTCAGCCAATGGATTTAACTTAATAATGTTATTGTTCAACGAGTCAAATTCTATCTTCAATATCTTGTTTCTAGTGACGGTTTGCTCCCGACGTAATCCGGTAATCCAACAATCGAATTGCTTGAGGGCTCTTTTCAATGGTTCAATCTTTCTAAGGTTGCAACACAGTTTCCTATTTTCGATGCTGTCATACATCAAATTCATTCCCTTGGTTGCGACCATCTTTTCTATATCACTGGCGTTCGGAAAATACACGTCTACGATAATTTCATATTTTTTTCTAATCTTATCAATTAAATCATAAGTTTCCTGGTTAAGTCTACCAGTATCCAAAGTAAATACCCTAGTAAGGTTTCTGTTGATTTTGCACATCATATCTATCAATATAACATCTTCTGCGCCAAAGCTTGAAGCAAGTACCATTTTATCTCCAAATTTCTCAAATCCCCATTTTAGTATCTCAGGGGCGGATTTAGATTCCATCTTTTCAGTGTTCGCTATTTCGCTCAATAACGAACTATGTGGCTTTTTTTCATCATGATTTATCTGCATTATTTATAATTTGAGAATTTTAGGCTTATAATTATTATTCTTTTTGTCGGTTTAATATAATAGAGCTAACTAACTTAAATATAGTTGAGCGTTTTTTATCCATTAGGAAGATTCATTATTAGTGTTGTGTATGAGTGGTGTGTGGGGGCTTTAGTTTTTGACTCATGATCTTTGGCAAAATATATTCAAATATCAGAATTTAGGCTTTGATCCAATTGGTTGGATATCAAACTGCTCTAATGAAGTTGATTTTTTTTCTCTAGAGAAATCTTTTGAAAAAATAAAACACAATTCTTGGGGAGATCTGTCATGGTTTGATTCATTTCAATATAGTGGAAAAAGCCCCGACATAACTCGCAGGATATACACCGTAAACGAATCAATTTCAGAGGATTTAAAAAATAAGAAAATTGTATCGCTCATGAGAATTCACAATGAAGTGGCAGAAGATGAGCAAAATCTATCACACCTACTTGATAATTTCTACGGTAAAAAGCCTCCTAAACATCAGTTAAAGAGAGTAGTGCTTTCAACTACATCACAATTTGAATCACAATTTGGACTTGTCGATTACATAGACACACATAGGGGAAATAAGTTGGGGTATACCGCAGTTAACATTTCATCTGGCAAATTAATCGATCCCGATGAGGAACCAGATTCGATGATAAACACCTCAATTGCCCTTTCTTCTGCAATCGAAAACTTACTCTTACTAGGATGCACTTCAGGTTTTAGAATATTACCAATCTATGATGCACCAGATGAAAATCTGCTGGATAGTATAAGAACTAACAACGATAAGTTTGCAGCAAAGTACAATTTGTTACTTGATGATTATAGTTCTCTTAAATTAGGAAAACTATTCTATGGGGCAACAGCTTATGCTCATTCGACAAAGGAATTACCCACAAGATACGATCTCATACAGCCAGGGATGGTTTTGATATTGACAGACAATTTTGGATCATTGACTCCACTGAGCATCTACACAATAAGCCAAATTGGCGAAATGAATTCCATTTTAAGTAAGCATGAACCAATTGACAGTTCCATCAAAAATGAAATAATAAAATCTTTAACTCAACCCAGATTTTCTTTGGGAAAGATAATTTCAAAATATTGCGCCGATTTTGGGAATGAAATTAATATAAAAGAGAACATTACTGGTGTCTATCCTGTTGGTTCGGACGGCATATTGGCATTAGTCAATTTATCCAGAATATCAAAGTCTCACTTTAAAGTAAACGAAGTACCAATAAAACATGAGGAGTTGGCTAGATTTGCGACAGACGAATTTCTTGTTTCAAACTCAACAGCCGCGATGAATGGATGCCACTTGATAGTAACAAGTGAAGATTTGGCACCACTAATTTTGGAGGACTTGAAAAAACATAACTTCAACCCGCAGATTATCGGTTTTGTAAATGACAAGGAACGATCTATGGTTACGATCAATAATAACATAAATAAATTTGTGGCGGCTAAACACATTACATCACTTTTCAATATTTCATCTTGAATGTTCTAATCAAGAATCTTGTTCGGATGAATTATAGTCTTAATAATTAAGGGCACAGTTAACTAGTATGAATACAAATATTGACAATAATTGCATATTTTGTAAAATTGGACAAAAGAAAATTGATGCCAAAATCATAGACGAAAATGAAAATGCAATTGCTTTTCTTGACGCATTTCCGCTTACAGCAGGACACACCTTGGTTATAACAAAAAATCATTATGCAAAACTACAAGACGTTGAGTTTGAAGAAATTATCAATTTGTTTAGATTGGCATACAAGATACTGCCGCATATAGAAGAAGGAACCGGGGTTCAGGGCACGTTACTATCAATACATAACGGTAAAGATGCTGGACAGGAGATACCACACGTACACCTTCACATAGTTCCGAGGAAGCCTGGCGACGGAGGAACAGCGATTCATTCCATGTTTGACTCAAGCCATAGACTTGAAAAAAGTGAAATGATGAGAATATTCGATAGCATAAAAGAAGCATCAAAAAAGGGCCAATAGATTCAAGCTAGGCGTCTAAATTTGCCTTAATATAGTCGGTCGTGGTAAGATCTCGTAGTTTACTGATTGTTAATTTCGGAACTTCATTTTGGTTCGTAACTTCTTGCAATTTGAATCTGGTATTAGAAAGCCTAATTGAAACCATCCCCAAGGAATTTGCAAGATATACATGTGTGTCGAGTCTATCACCTACGAGTAAGGCCTCACTTGGATTAATGCCCATCTCATTTAGAATTAAGTGAAACATTTCTCTGTCAATATCATTACTTTCCTTGCGAGATAAAACACAGCAATTGATGTATCTATCCATTCCATGGATTTTCAAAATTTTCGAAAGTTCTCTTTCATGACCACCAATAATTGCTATTCTAAAATTATTGGCAAGAGTGTTTAACGAATCAATTGAATCGTCAAATGGACGCAAAAGATGTTTCTCTGCAAATTCTATCGAAGGGAGTATAAATCTCAAGATCATTTTTTCATAACCCTTGGGCATTAGGACCATGCATATTTGGACCACTAGTTCTTCAACTCCATTATCTGACAGTTTTCTATTCTTTATGATATCATTCTTGATTGCAAAATAATTCTTATCATCAATCTTTGCACCAAATTGATTTATCAGGTAAAGTAGTCTAGAATCAATAAATGAAAAAAAATTTTGTTCGTCTATTAATGTTCTCCCAACTAGAAAGATATATTTTATCATCGAATACCATTACTACCGAAGAATACGATTAATATTGTGGATTCTTGAAATCATTGTTATTCATTAGTTCTATACTCTTCTTTTCTTGATTTCCAAATATGATTCCCTAAGCAGCACAAAAATTAGTGAAAAAATTGTTACTGCTGTAGAGAGATGTATTGCGACAATAATAGGATTCAATTTACTTGTAATGACAAAAAAGCCCATGATAATTTGGACAACAATTAGAGAGGTAACTATTATGACAATGAGTTTATTTAATTTCCAAAGGCTTTTTCTGATGAATATCAAAGTTATACCAGTAAAAATGGCAGCAATTATAGCTACAAGCCTATGAAAGTGTTCGTAGAAAAATTTCTCTGAAGGAAACCCAAATCCGTTTGGACAAAGTGGCCAATCAGGGCATGCCACACCCCTGTTCAGAGATGAAATATAGACACCAATTAGCATTGTCGAATAAATTAGACTCAAGGATATGAAAGGTAATATTATATTCAAAAATTTAGTATTTTTCATTCTTAATGCATCTGTTGGTAAGTCATATTCTATTTACTAAATCATAGTACATTGATTCATAGAAACTATTTCCACTACATACAGTTTTAAGAAAGTTTCATTCATAGTAATTCTTCGTCTATCTTTTCAATTTTATCAACATAACTAGTGCAACTGCATCCCATTATTAGACATCTCCCGATTCCGAACAGAGAATATAGTCTATTCTCATTCTCTTCAAATTGATGGGCTACGTAAATATGACCACAATAATTACAGTTCACAAAGAATAATATTTGAATGTCCATTATTAACTTTATCAAACATTTTACTAATCCTCGGTTAACTCAACGAACTATAATTACAGTTCCATTTTTATAAGAAGGCGTATTTGTACTCGATACACGACATACGATGAACATTAATGAATTCATTTCCACCCTGCCAACTTCGGTTGTTAAGGGCGAGAATGTTAGTTTACCCGATGAAGTGATAAGGAGAATGTTCAAACTTGCGAGACTTTCTAAGAATGACATTTTCTATGATCTGGGTTGTGGTAGTAGTAATGCTATTTACATTGCGTCAACAGAGTACAAAGTCAAGAAATCAATAGGCATAGAAAAACGAAAAAAATCAGTTGCCAGTTTATTGGAAAAAACACGTTCACTTAGAAATGTTAGAGTAATAATCGATGACATTAGAAAGGTGAATATATCAGACGGTAATGTGTTCCTTTTTTGGTTTCATGATGAAAAGATGATAAATCAAATGATGAAGAAATTTTCTACAGAATTAAGAAAGGGTAGTAGAATCATTACAGTCTGGTCGCCCCCAGGTCTTGTTATACCCCATAAATCTGATTTTCCGTTTTTTGTTTCTCGAATTCCATTTAAATTTGCCAAGAGTATCGAAGATCAGATAAAGGCAATCTATGGTCAAAAATGTCTTGACTTTACAGCATCTTGGGTCTTGGGCGACAAGTATTTGGAAAGTCTTGGAGTCGTACCAGATCAGTATAAACGATTTCTCAATATTTTGTATGCAATGATCATATGGATTAATGCCTGGAATATGAAAGTATCATGTGAAGACGAGATTCCTCCCCCAGTTGAATCTTACATTGGGATACTGCGAACGTTCTTCAGTATAGACTTGAAGTCATTGATTGAAGATCGGAATTAATACTGAACTTGCAATAATTCGGCAATCATATCCATAACCTACTACCATCCAAACCATCCCAGTCTCTTAAAATACCAAATCATTACTAACGAAGGTACTATTGCGACTATTAGTAAGACTATGAATGATGTAAACGGTCCAAGAAATTCAGGATTGCCAGTTATAATGCCTCCAGGTAAATTAACATTCATTCCATAATAAGCACCGATTACGGTAGCTGGAATAGAGAGAGTAAAAAGAATTGTAAGAGTTGCTAGGATCTTGTTTGATTTTTCAGTGCTCAACATAAAATCAGTATCCTTGAAAATTTCTATGGTTTCTTTAGATTCTTCAAGAACTTCAAGGACCTTTTCAGTATGGTCCCTTACATCATCATAATAATCAGTTAAATCTTCCTCAGAAAATCTTTGCATTTCTTTGCTTAAATCTAAAATAATTCTCCTCAGTGGAACAACCACTCTTCTAAGGGTTGTAATCTCTCTTCGCAATAGTGATATATCTCGTGCCACTGCGACTTTCTCATCGAAGACTAAATCTTCTATGTCGTCCAAGTTTCCTTCAAGCTTCATCAATACATGTAGCAAGTCATCAACCATTAGATCTATTAGGCTGTGTAGCAAGTAACCCGAAGATGATCCCATAAATGTCTCCTTTTGTTTCTCATTATCCTTACAAAGATTGAACATTTCCATTATGGGCTTTAATTCTCCTTGCTGTACAGTAATGAGATAATCATGCCCTGCAAATATTGCTAGCTGGGTTGAACGTGGAATGCTCTTATCTTTATCCACGGTCGGAAAATGCAGGATTACGAAAATGTGATCCTGATACTTGTCAATTTTGGGAATTTGTATTTTTGAAAGACAATCCTCGATATTTAGTTCGTGAAACGGATATTTTCCCTCCAGCAATTTTAATTTTTTTCTAGTAGGTTTCTTGATATCTATCCAGGTCAGATTATTGTTGGTAATTGACTCAAGCTGATCAGAAAATTCAATATTTGTCATCTGGCCTCATTCTTGATTAACCTTAAAAAGTTGAAATATTGTATATTAAGATATCTAAATATTGCACAAAATTTTGAAAAACTTAGGTTAAAATAATACAGAACTATTTTTATCTTAATGGCAAAGGTCGTTGTTGGCAATAATTCAGAAGTACAAGAGGGAAAATTGATGCATATTACGGCAGGTGGAAAAGAAATAGTAGTAACGAAATTGGATGGAAATTATTATGCTATGGATAATGTTTGTACTCACGCGGGAGCCGACCTTCATGAAGGAGAATTAAAGAATAATGAATTGACTTGTCCTTGGCATGGTGCAAAATGGGATATTAAAACAGGTAATTTAATCTCATTTCCACAAAAACTGAGACCATTGCAGAGTCATAAGGTTTTAATCGAAAACGATACACTGTATGTAGAAATATAGGTTTAGGAATTAGCTAGATAGCATAATTCCATGTTACCTAAAAATAAATTGGGAGTAATACCAAACGTTACAAACAATTTAGTGATTGCATTAGTTTACCAGTATGAGATACAATATAGGTTATTCTATGCCATCCATTAAGAGTTGAAGCGAAAGAAGATTAAGTGTCATTTTTCTGTATTTACATTCACCTTTTATTTACGACTCATCATGAGGACAAAAAAAATTATTGATTTATATACACTTGTAATAAATAGGGCATAACTGAATTAAAGATATGAAACTTGATGTTCCGAGATTTACAGAAAGATTTGGCTCAGTAAGTCTACACGGAGTACAACGTGTGTATGAATTAGATTCTGGACATAAGAACAAAAACACGAAAACAGAATCTGAGGTCATTCGTTCAATTGACGACGAAATTATTTCCAAAATAGAAGCCGAAATGGCAATTGTGATTCCAATAAAAGGAGAACGCTTGAAGCTTTTAGAAGGAGTATTGAGTGGTATCCCACATGATTGCTTGACGATAATTGTGTCAAATAGTCCAAGGGAACCAATCGATAGATACAAGTTAGAAAAACAGGCATTTGAACAATTTAACCGATTCACTGAGAAAAAATCAGTAATTATCCATCAGAAAGATACCGGCCTTGCAAAGGCGCTAGAAGGTGTTGGATATCCCGACCTTTTTGACTCGGAAGGAAAAATACGAAATGGTAAAGGAGAGGGTATGTTCATTGGCATGTTGCTTTCAAAAATGATGGGGAAAAAATATGTTGGATTTGTTGATTCAGATAATTATGTTCCAGGGGCAGTTAACGAGTACACAAAAATATTCTCGTCTGGGATTGCGTTATCTACTACGCCTTATACTATGGTTCGTGTGTCTTGGATATACAAACCGAAAATTTCAGAATCAGGCGTACGTTTTTCCAAGTTGGGTAGAGTTTCAGAGATGACAAATCAATTTTTGAATTTAATGATATCATATTACACCGGATTTGAAACAGAAGTTATCAGAACGGGGAACTCTGGAGAACATTGTATGTCAGTACAATTGGCTGAATTATTGACTTACTCATCAGGTTTTTCTATTGAACCATATGAAATAGTTAATTTGTTAGAGCAGTTTGGCGGAATTACTCCACCAGAACACAAGGATACCATGGAGAAAGGAGTAGAAGTAATGCAAATAGAGACACGCAATCCACATTTCCACGAAGAGAAGGGCGATTTGCATATAAAAGAAATGTTCTCTCAAGGTTGGGGAAGTATTTTTCATAGCAAGCTGTGTCATCCGGAATTACGAGAAAAATTAAAGGCAGAGCTTGTTTCAAGAGGAATATTGGATAAAGTAAAAGAGCCTCCACAATTACCAAAAATGAGACCGTTCATAGATATAGATATTCTGAAATTTGAAAAAATTCTAAAGGAACAAACAAATAGCCTAAGTATTTTCGAGTAAGAGAATATCCATACATTCTGAAATAATGTCATGTGATTTTTGATTCGACAACTAGTAAAGTCTGATTAGTTGTCAATTATATCACAGTTCGTATTTCTTATCATTTTGCGTATTAACAATAGTGGTATTACAACCAAGATTGGAATGCTTATCGCAATAAACAAGCTCTGAAGAGGGGCCAAAGCTGATACTAATGTCCCAGCACCAAATCCTACAATCACAGAAAAAAGGCTCCCTGCACAGGTAGGACACCCAATGAACAGTCCAGTTAATACTCCAAACGTAGAAGCAATTGGAAATCTTCTTTGAGACTGATTTCTAAACATCCTCAAGAAATGCACATTTAGTGCAAAATTAAAACCAACCAAGATCGAAACTATTATTGCAAGTATTAGGTTAATCGGAATTATTAAAATTGAGAATAGCTCAGTTATCTCAGCAGTGACCATAGGTACGTATCCGGGGTAGTTGCAACATAATGTCAGATACAGAGAAGGCGCGGTATTACCTTCAACATCAACATGATAAATGAAAATTTGAGATAAGAATCCGAAGAAGATGCCATAGACAATACATGAAACAACAAATATTCGCCAGTAAGTCTTTTGAGTCAAGATCCTAGAAATGTATCCAAAATAATTCCTATTAGGCTCAGGTCCTGACGATTCAGATCGGAGGACAAGATAAGCTCCATAACCTATAGCAACTAATGAAACCATAACCAGTGTGATGACCGCTGCAGCCAAGTTATACAAATTCGGAGTGTCTGAAACAGATTGATTGGAACTCAATAAGGAGTAAAAGGACAGAGAGAAAATTATTGAGAAGATACCAATACAAATTATGCGTATGCCCCTATTTTTCAGCGAATCATAATTCTCAAACAATCCCAATAACCAAAAGTTAGTTTATTTATGGAAAACAGTCCAATCTATATTAAGTTAATTCAGATATGTCTCTAGTCAACTGGATAAAGGCTAAATTTATCGATGTTTAAAAAAAAATATGGACGAAACTTTCACAAGTGAAGGATTTGTTACAGCTTCCATAAGCTTTGTTGGTTTCGTTGATAAGCTTGGTCTAGAAGGCTTACTTACTTTAAAATCCGACGATGGTAGAGAATTTCCAATACGTGCATTTTCAGGAGAAGTTGCTAGACATATCATAAGATTTAGAGAAGGTGATAAGAGTACCATACCTACAATTTATAATCTCATTGAAGAAATCTCAGCGCTACAGGATTTACTCTTGGTAGAAGTCAGAATATATAGAAACGGTCCTGTATTAAGATCAAATCTCTATTTCAAGACTCGGAAGGAAATAATCACTTTAAGGAATTATCGAGCTTCTGATTCTATAGCCCTAGCCGCATTTTTTGATGTTCCTATAAGGGTAAGGAAAAATCTATTTGAAGAAACAATCGAGCAATAGTTGATTTACATCAAGTAGTTATTGAAGACAGACTGTTTGATGATATTGCCTTGTTGACTTCCATTGCAATCCTCCGTCCAATCCCAAATGTTTGGCCATATGAGTATTTTGTATAGGGAGAGGTTGTCGCCATTATGGGATTTCCAGGAACTCTAAGTGACACGTCATAAACTACTATTTCCAAATCAGGTGTGACAATACTCTGTAAAGAAAATGGTCCAATTAGACCAGGTGGATATTCTTTTTGCACCGCGTTAGCAAATTTATCACCGAGTTCAAATACTTTCTGAAGCATGGATTCTCTGATGCTTGCAGGAGTATGACCTATTTCTATATGTCTTACCTCTGTTTCAAAGTCCAATTGTTCTCTTGCTGGTAGCCCATTCAGATCATTCAGATTAGTCTGAAGCCTTCTTTCAATCCCCAAGAATTCAGTTTCAGTTGTCAAGGGCGACGTGAAAAAATTGAAATTAAAATAAGTGCCCACAATAAATTGCTCAATTGTGGATGAATCTAGATCTTCCTTTGTGATCATTTTTTCTTTTATCTTATTTTGTGATTTATCAAGATAATCCTGAGCAGAGCTTACAATGAAAAATGCTCTTTCAAGCTTTCTTTTGGACTCTTGAATTTTCACTATGGCCAGTCCTTCTATGTCTGAATATTTGTTGTAAATCTTTGGATGGTTTAACGCTGCGCGCTCTAACAAATAGTACTGATTTCTATTAGCATTCCTTTCCTCTGCACGAAAAAGGTTTCTATTTCCAAGTATTGGCAACCTTAATTCATTCTCTATTGAATCATATCCTACATACGCAGTGAATGCCCGATGTGGAACAATGACACTATTAATTTCCCTAAGTTTGTCTTGATTTTCTTTGAAAATTAGATCTGAGAATTTATCTACCAAAATTATTTCATCCACTAATCGCTTAAATCTCAAATATGGTAATTCTCTGCCTTTTTGACATATACACGCAGTCTTTAATCCTTCGTCCTTTGCTCCATCCATTATTTCTAACGCTGAATGACTACCGATGACTGCCATGTGTAAATTATTTACATCATAATTTTCTATCATCTTTGATATTGTGCCTGCATCAATCATGTTTACCCATGCAGAAGAACTCAGTTATAAATAAAATTTTCCAAACAAAATAATTTGAAAGTTTCTGTTAGTTACTATTCATCATGTTTACAGATTAACTATTTTTTTCTTTATTGACAGCTACTTCTATGGCCTTTCTTAACTCATCGTCATTCTTGTTAGTATAGTCTATACCCAATGATTCTGCTATTTCTTCTAGCTTCTCACGGCCTACCTTATCGCTGCCTTTAATCTGTGCAAGTTCCTTTTTGGCTTCAATCCTTGCTTTTTCATATTCAGCTGTTGCCTTTCCGAATGATCGGGCCAGTTCAGGAATTTTCTTGACACCGAAAAACAATACCACTATTATAACAATAATGATCAAAACTTCATATCCAACCGGCATCTGCAAGATTGCATTATGGATACCCTCCATATACAAAAGATATAGATTGTTGAGATTTAAATGTTGAGTGATAATTTCAATATGCACATGAATTGTGAACCAAAAGACATCGATAGCCTCCTCCGAAGTTTCAACTGCATAGACCGGTTACTCGCTAAACCAGACCTCCTTTGAATCAACAAATACATACGAATCTGCTAAAGCAGGTTATTGACAATTCATTGGAAATAGTATCTAACAATGACATAAAGAAAACTAAAAATTGTGTTATCTAGGAATTGACAGAAAAACCACTAATTCTGTTAATTAAACATCTTAAAAACAAAGAGGTTTGATGAGGGATGAATTTCTCCGCCTTTAGATAGTGTCGAAGCAATTTTGGAACCTTTATCCCAAGATGAATCAACAGTCGGTCCGTCATCCTTGTCTCGAAATGATAACATTGGAAATTCAATATTCATTTGTTCGCGTATCAGGCTAAATGAGGAGGTATAGAATGAGATTGAGATTGATGTATGTTATGAAACAATTTAACAGAATTTAAGATCATTCACATTTGTTAGTATAATAAATAAAATCATTCAACTTTTATGAATATAACCATTGCTATACATATTTTGTCCTTGGCACTTAAGGAAATATTACTCCCCCAAGAGAACATAATGTTTAGGACAAAGACAAAACTAAAGTGTACTGAGAAAAAATACAATATCATTATTACCAATTTCAGGGTACTATTATATTCCGAAAGAGGGCGTATTTTTAAATCACCTGATGTAATAAGCGAGAGGTTAGAAAGCATTTATGGCATAGAATATAATGAAGAAGGCATCATTTTCAAGACTTCTAAAATTAGAATTCAAGGTGGTATAAGATTTGAAATAAGCGGCCCGCTTTCAGAAGTAAAACCAGTTTTCAATTTCATTCAAACGATCATCAATAGAACAGATAACACTCTAGTTAGAAGATTGGATGAAGCATAGAAATTAAGATAGTATACCCTCCCCCTTAACTAACAGTTATTCAATTCTAATTAAGACTCCACCCTTCATAGTATTGTTGTGGTATTCTACTAAGGCCCTCACTATTGAAAGAAAATATTCAAAATCAATTTTGCGATATTTCAAGGTAGGATCGCATGTTGGAATGACCATAAACCCATATCAAGGTTGTCATCATAGGTGTGGCTATTGCTATGCAACCTATAAATGGTCTCCAGATTTTTATGACAAGATCTATGGTAAAATCAACGCCCCAGAAATTTTAGAGTCTGAACTGAACAAGTGGAAGAATACTTCGATGTTACCTGTTATGATATCCTCCGCAACTGATGCCTATCAGTTTGCAGAGGCAAAGTATGGCATTACAAAAAAATGTATTAATGTTTTACAACAGTTCCAAATTCCATTTTATGTTTTTACAAAGTCGTGTCTAATTGAACGTGATCTCGATCTATTTCGCAATTATCATTCTAATTGTTTTATAGTTTGGTCAATAACAACCATTGATGAAAGCATAAAACGGATCATAGAACCAGGAACTCCTCCAACGAGAAGAGTATTTGAAACGATAAAGAAATTTGTGGATTCTGGGGTTAATTGTTGTGTCAACATTGATCCCATTATTCCGTTCGTTACCGATAGTGAGTCACATATTCGATCAATTGTTGATATGTGCCATAAATTAGGCATAAGATACATATCCGGATCAATACTGAGGCTGAGGAGCGATATTTGGCTTAGGATTAGAGACATACTCGAATTACTGGGAAAATCTTGGAGTATTGAAGAATATGAAAGAATTTTTGGTTTTCAGGAGCCACTTGTGAATGACAATAATCTCAGCGCAAGTACAATTTACAGTGACAATGTTATCAATTTTCTCAAAGACGAACTTTCAAGAAGGAACATTGTATTTGGCTTTGACAGACTAATAGAATGTATCACCAACACAAAGTCGGGATATGCAATTTCTACAAAGCAATGTAGGATAAGTGAATTTGTTTAACTCTAAGTATTAACGAATATGATTGAGCTTGATTTGATATTCTAGTGGCAGCTTATCCGACTCTTTTCATCTTTGAGCCACATCTTGGACATGAGGCTTCTCTATGTTTAGTTCCGCAACTCATGCAGTAGTAATTAACTGAATTTCCAGAGAAAGGTGAGGATAATGAACCAAACATCCCCGCTCCGGCATTTTTCGCCATCCTATTTCGCATGTAAAAGCCCATCAAAAGAAATATGCCAATAATGATTACCCAAGAATAAGGAAATGGAACGAACAATGAGACGGTTACGCTTATGCCAATTGAGATTACGATCCACATTAGCTGGAATGCAAGAAATTCTTTATTGTCCATGCTGCAATATAATAATTGATTAAACAAGATTATTAAGGTTAACTATTTTGGATTCTGTCCTATTTTGGATTCTGTTCGATAAGGGACATTTAAGAAATGAAGTTAATCTTCTGAAAATTCTGACTTAGTTTCCCTGATGACCTGTTTAGGTGCCTTTTCCTTTTCTTCCTTTGTTGTATTACAGCATGTTCTGAGTCGAGCAAATAGCGATTTTATATTCATAATAACAATATGGGATTTGACTATATACGGCTTTGTTATCGTTTGCACAAAAATTATAATCACAACATCGGTGGGGCAGACCCAAAAAACTGGTCATATAAGAAGTAGTTTTACTTGGAACGAATGTCCCTTAATCGAACAGAATCCTATTTTGAAACCCAGTATTACCGAAAAATCTTATCTTTATTATAGTATTTTATTATGGATTTTCACTAGTCCGATTTTCCTGTGTTATAGTGGTCATTATCGAAATACCTAATGTATTATTTCTGCAAAATTTTTGAAAGGGGATTAGTTGTAGAGTTTGTTCTAAATTCAAGCTGCGTATCAAAGACGTGGGAGGAAACGAGCCCAAAAATATGGAGCAATTATTCAACAACAACTTTGAACATGTTGGTCAACTTGGAGTGTTCACATAATTTTTTCCAAATCAATAATCCCAAATATGCAGATATGATGGAAACAGGAATCAAAATCGGTACAATGAATTTCCATAAAAGTTGTTCAAAAATCAATATACTTTCAAAGGTTATTAGATCTATTCCAAAAAACGATTTGAACATATTTACAGACCATGGAAAATACATCGTTACAAAGAAGAACGAAATGGCAATAGAAAATATGGTGCGTTTGCGATCGTCAAGTTTTGCAGAGATATTTTTGTTTTTTTGTATAAATATCGAGATAACATCTAATGTAATCGGTACGAGTATGTTAAGAAGATAAAGAGGTAATAGATTCGCAAAATAATTATTGGAAGTAATTGTTGCAGACGATTGGATTGTCATTAGAGTCGCCGTGACGACAGTCATTCGGAATGGAAATTGTATATTTTGAACAGAATAAAAAATCACTGCGGTAAAAATTGAGGGAAGAGTTGATCCCAATATTAGTGCAGCAGTTGGTGATGGATTGAAATCAAAGTACTGACCATCAGAAAATGGAAGTGTAAACATGAATACAAAATTAATAGCAATCATCCACAAAATTCCATAGCAAATCATTTCAGACAGTATCTTGAATTTTTTAAGAGAGCTGAACAAGTGCGTTCCAATAAGCGCACCTATTATAGAAATCAGCATTCCGCTAATTAACATAAGATGTGGAGGACTAAGTAGTCCATCAAATCCAAAATTTGCATGCCACCAATTATCAAATTGGCCAGAAAACACTTCCACAAGACATCCCAAGACAATTATCTTTAGTGGATTTGGAATACTACGATATATTGAAAAGGGATTCCTTAAAGAGGTTTTTTGTCTTATTGAAACTACTATCCCTACAACAGTAGCGATTAGGGATAAGCCTACTCCAGAGTACAGTACTGTATGTGGCGGAGTAAAGAATGATTCTACATTTACAACACCATGCCATATAATATCCCAATTAGCAGCTCCTACTTGAAGGGCCAACCCTATTGCAACTAAAAAATAGATCCAGAGTAGGGCAGATGATGATGATAGCGATGGGGACAACTCTCCATTCAGGTTCAAAATATAGATATCAAAATCCTTTGACAAATTTATTCTTATCACACCTGACGCAGATTTGAGGTAAGAAACCATTATTTTATACACTCTAGTTGATGTACAATGAAATGGTGAATGTGTAGTGGATTTTTTTGAAATGGATAGAGTATTGGATGAGATGGCCCGCACATTTGCGGCTCCAAGTGCAACGACATGGTTCAAAGTTAAAGGCAATACGTCCCCGACTCTAGACGAATACAGACTCAAAGTAATTGATTTTATGAACTTGTTTCAAAATAGCCTATCAACTGGTTTTCAAGATTATTCCAATTCTAAGGAATTATTAGAATTTGTGAAAAGGCGAGCAAAGGACTATGTCGACGTAATACTGTCAGGTAAGAACAAAGATGTGGAAAAAAGGTACAAGTATTACGTAGAGCATGGATAGGTCTCAGTGATGGTCAACGTGTCAAACGGATGTGGAATCGACAATTATTTTGACATTCAAAACAAAAAAATAGAAAGAACTACACTAATATCATATTACTAGAATAATTATTTTGAAATGAGAAAGAAACATACTTCAAAAGGAAAAATTACAGGTAAGGAACTATCATTGCAAGATGAATTAAACATCAAGCTTACTACCCTGATAGAATTACTTGAAACAAAGGGGTTCTTAAGCAAGGGTGAGTTTGAGAGAATGACAGCTATGAGATTGCATGAGATTTCAAAGGCAAGAGCATTTGAAGATCTGGATGAAGAGATATCATGAGTAAATCGAAAGCATATAGAAATTAATTCTCATCGTTAGTATCAGATTTATTCAGAATATTGATTATTTGTGTATTGTAAAATTAGGTAAATAATTACAGTCTACCCTAATACACTGTAAGACAAATGAATTCTTTTACCAGTGCGCATTAGACAGCCTTCATTCTTCGAAATGAAAAGATCCCTACTAGAGTAATAATTAAAGTAAACAATAATAGTACAGCAAGATCGTGCTCGAAAGAGTACGTTCCTAAATGCAATATACTGTTTCTTAATGCATCTACTGAATAAGTCGCAGGATCAAAAAGAGTTATTATCTTTAACCAGGCAGGTAAATTGTCAATTGGGAAAAGCGCTCCACTTAGAAAGAATAAAGGAAACACAACAAAACTAACAATTAATTGAAATCCTTCCAAGCTCTCGATATAGCTACCGAATGTTAGTCCCAATGACGTTAGACAAAAAGAGAGAATCAAGACAATTGACAAGATTTGGAGTAATGTCATTGCGTCATAATTTATCCCCAACGCAATACCAACGACAAGTACGATAGCCACTTGAAAAAGCGACGTTGTCATTCCACCAAGTGTTTTTCCAATAAACACTGTAGTCCTGCTGGAGGGGGCGACCATTACACTCTTTAGAAAGTCAAATTTTCTGTCCCAAATTATATATGCACCAAAAAAAACGGAGGTAAAAATTACGGACATACAGATGATACCAGGAAATATGAACTTTTCATAATCTGTTCCTATTTGCAGATTTGTTGAACCCAGTCCAGAACCTATAACAAATAACCATAATAATGGAGTGAAAGTAGAAGCTACAAGTCTGCTTTTCTCACGTAGAAATACCTTTACTTCTCTAAGCCACAATGCATAGAGTTGTCCTAACACTATTCTTGAACTAAGATTTATCGTATTGAGCATATCTTTGCATGAACCCTCCTTCTGGACTGTCTCCGGATAAGGAATCTCCGGAAAGTTTCAAGAAGACATCATTCAGTGTAGGCTTATTATATTCTATGGTCTGAACACCATTCAAATCTTTAATTAACATATGCAAGTTTGAATTTACTTCTTCCATGTAAATTGTCACAGAATTTTCCTTCTGCTCTACTTTATGAACAAAATTAAATTTGGTGAATTCCTCGTCGAGAGGGACTTCACCGCTGAATGTTATCTTTAAAATATCCCCTCCAATTTCCTGTTTTAATTTTGAAGGTGAATCTAGTGCGATTATTTTCCCGTTAGTAATGAAACCAATCCTATCACACAACATGTCAGCCTCCTCCATGTAGTGTGTCGTCAGAATGATAGTAACCTTTTCCTCTCGTACTATTTTTTTGATGTATTTCCACATAGATTCTCTACTTTTCGGATCTAAACCCAAAGTCGGTTCATCCAAGAAGAAAACCTTCGGATGATGCAAAAGTCCCCGTGCGATTTCTAATCGTCTTCTCATTCCACCAGAATATTTCTTTACCTGGTCATCCTTTCTATCGGCTAACCCAACTAATTGTAGTACCTCTGAAATTCTTTTTTCTCTTAACTTTCTAGGTATCCCGTAGAGTAACGCATGTACCTTTAAATTTTCATACCCTGTAAGGATATCATCACTGCTAGGAGCCTGAAAAACGACACCAATGCTTTGTCTTACTTTAATAGCATTGCGCAAAACATCGAAACCATTGACAACGGCCCCTCCCTCTGTCGGCTTGAGCAAAGTAGCCAGTATATGAATTAGAGTAGTCTTACCGGCCCCATTTGGCCCTAAAAGCCCAAATATTTCATTCTCCTTGACTTCAAAACTCAAACCATTTAATGCCTTGAAATCTGAATATTTCTTGACAAGGTTCTTTACAATTATCAAGTAACTAAGTTGTTTGAAAGCCCATTAAAATATCATTAGCAATTGCACTTGCTTTTTGGCAAGCAATTGCATTCGTGGTACTATCTTATGAATTTAGATCAAGGGTGAGTGCTAAAGCATAAATCCTTTCACCTAATGTTGCATGTCTTTTGATTCAACCAAAAAGTAGTCTTATTATTTCCATTAAAATTATGAATGGGTATTTCGTGTAATTTGGATTTGTAGAATATTAAAACTGATTGACCTTAATAGATTGCTACCATCTGAAAAAATAGTGTTTCGCAAAACAGTATCATTATTTCTTAAAATTTCATGGAGTTGAAGTTATTTATCTATGAAAGATTTTCTTTGATTTCTCGCAGTCACCTAAGTTAACCATTAATAGTTAATTTTAATAGCTAGAAATTAGTGATTACTTTTGTGTTTTTTAAAAGGAAGAAGGATGCAGTAGAGGTCAAGAGAAAAATAATTTTAAAAAAAGAGATAATTGACAGCATCATAACGTATGCAAAATCATGGCATCCCAATGAGGGAATACTTATCGTGCAAGGGAAGAAAGAAAAAAATGTGATTAGAATAACTGGTTTAATAATTCCACCATTTTCTTCGCATGGTCCGTACTATTCTGGTTTTCCTGTGTATGAACTTCCATTCGATTTGTCTTATATTGGGACAATACATTCTCATCCTAGTGGGTCCAATCGTCCATCACTAGAAGATTTGAATCATTTTTTTGGATTGGTATCTTTAATAATTTGTTATCCATACGACGCTGGAAATATTGGAGCATTTGACCGTAATGGAACTAAGTTGGAAGTTGAAACTGAAAATACTGGTTGATTCAAATTTGCATAGTCGCAAATACTGTTCAAACTATAATCCGGCTATATTGACATTAAGCAGAATTGAGTAAACTCTAGTGGGAACGTAGCCCACCAGAGAACGTGTAAAGATATCAGGTATTTTTATTATGTGTAACAAAATATAAAAAAGTTCAATCTGGTGGGAGAGTTTGATTGGTAGTGATATTGTATGCCCCCACCAGGTTTGGAAGCAGCGTTGGTAAATCTATGAACAACAAACTATAAAACGGTTCAAGGACGGATGTCAAGGGCTTCAGTATTTGTGAGTTCCCCGGCCCAAACGCGGTTCAAACCCATTTCACATTCATGAATCCACTAAAATATGCATCAGTTAGACATGTTTCTAAGCACTTATTGAAATATTTTATATTAGATTAAAAAAATATTACAAGAATGATGCTCGAAAAATTGAGGGATAAGGCTTTCTTTCAAAATACTATCGATGTCTGGATTGCATATTGTGAAGAAAGGAAAATCGATTGGTATAGTGTTGAAGGATATCGGAATTTCATAAATCATTTGAATTCAAATGGACTTAAAATGCAAAAATTTCCTCTTTGTATTAAGGAATCTGGCGGCATGTATGAAAGAGGCAAAGACAAGGCAAAATTTCTAGAAGAATTATCCCATTTCTCTGACAACGATTCATCTGCATATACTTTAAAATTGAGTGGAGATGCAATTGAGAAAATCCGTAGCTACGAGTCAAAATAGAAGGTGTAATCAAATTAATAAACTACCAGAAATGTGTGAAATTTATCATTAATTCTCAAGCAATTTGTTTAGAACAATCTTTACCAACTACTTTGAACATATGGATTTTCAACTTGTTTGTATTTGACTTTGAATCGTAGAATAAAGGTAATCATTTTTGAACTTTAAAGTTTGTTTCGGTATTTGACGAGATGTATCCTGGCGCTGAAGCATTCACTTTAATCATAAAATCTCCTGTTTTTGAATTCTCTGGAATATCTAACGATAATTCTAGAGTGTCATTGCCTTCTGAAAATTCTTTGATGATTTTTTCTGACGAGTCCAATATTTGGCCTTCTATTGTAGCGTTATTGATTCTATCATCAGAATTAGCATCAATTAGATCTATCCTGATGACTTGTTCTTCCCCTCTAGATATAGGATTCTCGTCTACTAAAGTTTGAATTATAAGATTTCTTGGTTCTGGAGATGTTTCAGCTTTACTTTTAGTACTTTCATTTTTCAGGAGCCCATTGGTCATCTCTGTTTCGCTGATAGTTTTATTGCCATCCCTAACATTGATGTTTACCTCATCTGTTGAGGTTTTTCCTTTATTGTCAGTAACAATTAATTCGAATGTCAATGTAGTATCTGTTGAAACATAAGGTGCAATAAACGACCATATCATTGTGTTTGCACCGCCTACTGTAATATTGGGATTGGGAATTTGTTTCCACTCATATGATAGGATCACATTATTGTTGCTCTTGCTGTTACTACCATTAAGGATTACTTGTGTGCCTTCGTATACAGTCTGATCTAACCCTGCATCAGATAAAATCCGACTATCGTTAGAATCTGACAAGACTCTATTTGAGTTTTGCTTTGTTTCAATTTCTAAGATTGATGGAGGTGCCGCACTTGTTAGAGTAATATTATTTAACGTGTTGTTTATATTAGATCTATTAATTCTTTCAAATTCATTAATTATCGGATATTCATATTTTGTTTCATTTTTCTTTGTGTACGGTATTGCTAGTTCAAAGTTACTACTTGAGAAAACATCACTATTTTTTTGCGTATTATTTTGTGTAGTAGTTGAAATCATGTTTGATAATTCTGATCCCACGTTAGATGGGCCATTTTCATTGCTCAATTTTTCAAGACCCTTGACATTAATTGAGGAAAGAGATGTTAGATTATCCGATTGTGAATTCACACAGAACAGAATTGCCGTGAGGATGTTATGGCCTTTGATTATTTCGTGAGATTTGGGATCAAAAGTGAATTTCCACATTGAATAATTTTTCCCGTCGTTTATAATATTCACTGGATATCTTAATGATTGAGAATTATTCCATGTAGCATAAACAGAGCATGGCTGACTAGAATCATATACTGCGGTGCCGGTAATAGTCAAATTGCCCGTTTGAACTTGACTGTTGTTTGATGGAGATATAATATTGATATTGTTGTTCTCTACAGCGGCATTAGCATAACCTGATAATACTAGAAATAAGATAGGTAAAAAGGATATTACTATAAGTTTGGGATACTTTGAATGATGCAATTCGTTATTCTCCAATTCTTAGAAAATCTATAAAAGGTGAGGCTGTAATTCATGTTAAGTATTGATTAAAAAACAGTAGACAACGTCCAGTTTTGAATCATGAGAACAAGTATCCTTAAGCCACCAATTGCATGTTAGGTTCCGTTGAGATTTGAACTTTAGTTTGGGTAAATGCCCATTCAGGTATGAATAATGAAACTTAAGTTTCCTACCTAAATAGTCGAATCTAATTTTAGGCATAGTTTGCTATTTGATTTTCTAGTTTGTGAGATAGTGTGACCGTACTTTTTGCCATTTTGCAATCAAGGCATCTGGCCTAATGTGTATTGATTCTTTATCAATTCTATGTTTAGCCAATGAGACGTACTCATTCATTAAATCTATGCCAATGTATCGTCTACCAGAATTATGTGCCACCTTAGTTGTTTGTCCACTGCCATTAAAAGGATCAAGCACTAAATCTCCTTCGTAAGAATAGAGCTTCATTAGACGATATGGAATCTCTTCTGGGAAAGGGCATGGATGTTCGATATGCCCCGGAGGAACAGGCGCAATATGCCAAATGGAATTCGCTATCTCCTTTGTAAATTCTTCATGAGTTGCCGGAAGTATTTCATGTCTCTGTGTTCTTCCGCTACTTACATCTCCCTTTCTTAAGACAAGTATGAATTCATGCATTATATTAGCTCTAAAATATTTTGGATATGGATTAATTACAAAAGATCCATATCTATTTGTACCTCCTGTAACCTTGTGCCATATGATTTCCTCATGTAGATTCCAGTTTCCAAAAGGTTCCACTAATTTAGAAAGAAGCATGTGGGGTAGTGGAATAATTGTTCCGTTTACAACTTCGTTTCCTATTACTATACAACAGTAACCTCCATCCTTAGTTACTCTGTATATGTGTTCATTAAAGATTTGGACCATTTCTTCAAGATATTCACCTGTTTCTTTTTTCGTTTTTCCTCGATAGTAGCCATTTTTCTCAACATGTGCCTCATAGTCAATGGCGTTTCTATATGGAGGAGAAGTTATTGTAAGCTGTACAAGATTTGAAGATAACTCTGATAGTACTTTTCTGCAGTCCCCCTGTATAATGGAATTTTGTAATTCAAGTAACATTGGAATTATGATTTGTTTTATAATAAGCCCATATTCCGCATACTTAAAAAAAATAAACATGATGATAAATTAAATTGATTGAAGTTACCTGGTAACATCAGCAAATATTGATAGCAACATGTCTCATTAGATAAAGAATCATACCCGGCATAATTAAGAAAAAAATAATTGAGAATTATGACAATTTAGAACTCTGGGGAGCATAGAAGATATGAGAACCTAAATGATTCCAAAATATATTGAATAAGTAGTGCGAGAATTAGAACGGGGCCTGGATGATACTCGTGATTTTACCTGAATAGTCAAAAGATACTTGTTCCACAAGCGGTGAAATAGCTCTTACTTGTATTACATCTACTCTATTCACATCCAAGCAATCTGCAGACTAGACATTGAGAATTCCGCGGCACATATCGGACTTGTTCTCATCATCAAATAGATTAAGAATTGAAATGATTGAGAATTTTTTGTCTGTTTCACAGATACTAACGAAATGTGCTAACTTATTTTTCTAGGATAAATTCATCTACGGGCATACCAAAATGTCTGCCAGAAGATGCTCTAGTATAAGCCAGCACCTCATCCCCAACTTTTAGATCAGTTACAGATACCAGTTTATTATTCTTCGAAATTAATCTAATCGTTTCAGCATTTTGCAAAATTACCGTTCCATTTGAATCGTTTATCTGAGCCTTTATCAACTTCATTGGTCTGGATTCAATCTTGGACCTCCCAACAGTTGATTTTCTGCTCGTTCCATCTTTACTAACAACAAGTATTTCAACACCGGCTTCAAGCTCAGACAAATATTTTGTAGTCCCATCAGACATAGATGTATAACAGTATACAGCTCCTGCATTTACCCTAAATGGTCTGGGTGAAGTAAATGATGAGCCTACTGATTCATTGTGTACTAGAAACATGAAATTAGATCTACTGCCAATAAGCATTCCCTCGCCCATGTTCATCATCGATACAGTATCCACACATACCCTCTCACCCATTCCAACGTCCTTTAATTCCAGAATCTTTGCATATTCTAACTTGAAACTAGGATTATCAAGCAGGTCATGCGAATTTTCAACTTGGTTCACATCATCTGTTTCCAATATAACTCCATCAACACCAAGTTCTAAAACAGAGAACATTGTTCTAATTTCTTCAGAATTTCTTGTCGTAGTGTATATTTTTGTTCCCGTCTTCTGAAGTTTGGCGATAAGATTCTCTAGTGGAATTATTTTCCAGTCAGTAGCCTCAACTATGACAAAATCTGCGCCATTTTTAGAAGCAAGAACTATCTCATCTAGATCTTCGTTATTTGATATTTTTTTTATATATCCTACACTTTTGTTTAGATTTTTTTTACTCTTGCGGAGCAAGTCGAGTGAATCACACACAACAAAATCTGCATTATCAGAATGAAATATTGTTCTGAATTTCTTACTTGTGATAACAGAAGGGTCGCCATAAATCAGTGATACATTAGAAACTTTGGATAAGAAATCATCTAGTTTTTCTTTTTCGACGAGTGGTTTCAGAATGAATTCTTTATTTTTTTGCACTGACAATTTTTCTTAACGCCTCTCTTGGTTTTTCACCTTTAAAAATGATTCTAGATAAAGCATTGAGTATATTTGGGGGATTCTTATGTTGAAATATGTTACGTCCAAAGGTAACACCTATCGCTCCGGCTTGCATTGCACCATCACACATCTCCAATATATCTTCATCGGTCGTTGCTTTTGGTCCGCCTGCAATTACCACAGGAACAGGACATGTCCTTACAACCTTCTTAAATGAATCCTTATCACCGGTATAAACCGTCTTAACAATATCCGCCCCTGCTTCAGCGCCAATCCTAGCCACATGTGCCACTATCTCTACATCATATGGATTCTTGATGTTTTCTCCTCTAGGATACATCATAGCTATCAACGGAATATTCCACTCATTGCATTTATCTGAAATTATCCCTAGTTTTTGAAGCATTTCCGGTTCCTCCTTAGCTCCTATGTTTATATGAACTGAAATGCCATCGGCGCCTAATCTTATTGCATCCTCCACTCCACCCATCTGAACTTTCTTATTTGGTGAAAGTCCTAGTGAAGTACTAGCAGACAAATGTGCAATTATCCCTACTTTTGGAGGTCTAGGTAATGACTTGATAATGCCTTTGTTTATTATAACACTCGTAACCCCAGAAGTTTCACAACGATAAATAAACTCATAAACATCTCCCAGTCCGGGAATAGGTCCATTTGTTATCCCATGGTCCATCGGAATACAAAGCATTTTTCCATCCTTCAAGATCCTTGAAAGTCTTATCTGCCTTCCAATAGCCATTAATATTTAGATATTTTTGTTATCTGACTTAAAAGTGATATGTTTAGATTATTTTTCTCTAAGTTCATGAAAATTGGGTGTAAAAAAAAATAAAATTGATTGCAGAACTGAAGTATGGTCGATAACTCCATCAATGATAATAATTTTAAAAAAATTAAAAAACTGTAAAATTAATTGGCATTAAGATTATTCGAGGGCCCCATTTCCTCTTTTTTGGGTACCAATATCAATTGCTTCAGCAACTGTCGATACAAAGATTTTACCGTCACCAGGAGAACCTGTGCTTACTGTATCCAAAATTGCCTTTACCACTTTATCAACTTCACCATCGTCTACAACTGTAGATAAACTTGCCCTAGCAGAAAATTCTGAAGTATATTTTCCCGTACCACGTCCGGATTGCACCATAGGTTTTTCACCTTTTCCTCTACCTTTTCCATCCACAATTGTACACCCGCTAAGTCCAATCTTTTTCAGCTCTTCATTTAATTCCGGGATTTTTTCACTATGAACTATCGCTTCAATACGCTTCATGTTTTCACATAAATATATAAAGAATATAAGGTTTTCAAATAACTTTAACCAGATTAAAAATATAACATAATATTTGACTAATATATAATTATCATAATTTGTAAATTTTAAAATAATATAACAATTGTTGATGTGATAAATTAGATCAAAGGGCAAGTAAGTGAGCTAAAAAAGCGGTGTTTGGAAAAATTGGCCATGATGTACTAGTCTTTTATTTGAACAAATCTGTATCCAATATATTCTGCATCTTGTAAATCAAAGTATCAATAGTATTGCGATCCCCTATTTTGGTAAAACTATTATTGTCAAAACTCTGCGCAATTGTAGAATTATAGATAGATTTTTGGAGTGATTGCTTTATTTGGTCAATAGAATCATTAGTACTTTGATTATCAGGTGGCAATAAATTGGTAATATTTTGGGTACTGTTGCTGGTGTTCCCAATTAGTTTTGTCTCAGCGGGAATGACTTGTTCGATGGTTTGGTTATTTTTTCCCAAAGTAAGACTAGAAGGTATTTCTTGATCAAGACTGCCTTTATCATTTCCTTCCGTTTTCACGGAACTACTTGATAACATATCTACAGTTTCACCTATCATTCCATCAATTGAACCAGACAAGACATCATTAACTGTTTCAGTTATTGATGATGAAGGATTAGTTACTCCAGATTGTCGGTTGGATATTACTGTGTTTGGAGTTGTTAGGTTGGGTTGAGTGTTTGGAGTTGTTAGGTTGGGTTGAGTGTTTGGAGTTGTTAGGTTGGGTTGAGTGTTTGGAGTTGTTAGG
>Ga0207643_10000032_pt1 | contig 94397 bp, 99 predicted proteins | sample KBSMisM62_FD_184313 | JGI IMG/M metagenome (GOLD analysis project Ga0207643, IMG submission 184313) | Miscanthus rhizosphere microbial communities from Kellogg Biological Station, Michigan, USA - KBS Miscanthus M6-2 (SPAdes) (version 2) | ecosystem: Host-associated > Plants > Roots >... | reverse complement strand
GCGACCCGGTCCCATTCCGAACCCGGAAGTCAAACCTGTTATCGCTGCTGTGTTACTGATCTACGTGAGTGGTTGGGAAGCAGCAGTGCTGGCATTTTACTATCTTGACGTTATTGCTTGCTATTTCACGCATATTACCGTGCCATCTCTTCTCCAAAGTGCAATTCAGAAAGCAATTCATGTATATTCATGGCTATGTTGTCAAGGAGTTCATATAGAAAGACAAATTCTCTCGGATGCCATATCCTACACTCAATTAAGCACGCCATGTTAACTACACGGACTGAAACGGTTCTTGTAACTTCAGACTTTAAGGCCTGAAACAGAAAATCCTTGATGCGCTGGTCTTTGGTCAATCTCGATGCCAAGATGCTATCGCTCCAACCCGCCTCATTCACCCGACCTTCAGTCAAACTGTAATAGAGTTTTGAATTTAAGAGATTTTGATGATTCTCATCGTTTTCTATCAAATCCTGATTTTGAACAAGACAATAAATGTTATAAAAGGGCCCCATTCTTACAACATCTTCTGAGCCTACATAATCGATGTTTCCAGAAAGCATTTGAATAAATCCATCCCTGTTGCCTAACCACTTTTCAAAATACGGTCTGCATTTTTTGGGTATGTCAGAATCGAATTTTCCAATTCTACACTTAATATCATCCAATCCCAATAAGTCAATTATTTCTTTAATTTGAAGAATTGGCAAGGATAAAATAATTGTTAGTTACTGTATTGGGGTTCAATTTGTTATTATGACGCACTGTGACTCGCAATAAATTTGACAATTGTTCTGATACCAAAACCAGTAGCTCCTTTTGGATTATATGTCTTTTCTTTGGTACCCTCCTGGTTCCAGGCTGTTCCGGCAATATCCAAGTGCACCCATGGAATATCATCAACAAAATAAGACAAGAATGCGGCAGCAGTAATGGCTCCTCCACCTCTCCCTCCGATATTTTTAATGTCTGCATTTGAGCTTTTCAACTGTTCTTTATACTCATCAAACAACGGGAGCTCCCATATTTTTTCACCAGTTTGCTTTGAATACTCAAGAATTTTCGTTACCAATTCTCTATTATTTCCCATCAATGCAGCAACATTTGAACCAAGCGCTATTATCGCCGCGCCTGTCAAGGTCGCCATATCAATAATCGATTGAGGTGCAAATGTTTTTACTGCAAAGGCAAGCGCATCTCCCAAAATAATTCTACCCTCTGCATCAGTGTTTAGAACTTCCACAGTTTTACTGTTATACATTTTGATGATATCTCCGGGTCTATAAGAGTCGCCTGAAGGCATATTCTCTACCGCTGGTATTATACCAATCACGTTTGTCTTCAAATCAAGATCAGATATGGCTTTCATTATACCAATTACATTGCATCCACCACATTTGTCGTACTTCATCTCCTCCATCTTTTCAGAAGGCTTGATTGAAATTCCTCCTGTATCAAATGTAACAGCCTTTCCGACAACAACTATTGGCTTCTCATTTTTAGAAGATCCTGAATATTCAATTACTATTAGATTTGGAGTACTAGAGCTTCCTCTACCTACTGCCAGGATACCTCCAAATCCATACGTTTCCATTTCCTCCTTTTTAATTACTCTAACCTTGATCTTTGAATTCGCTGATAATTTTTCAGAAAAACTTGCAAGAACCTTCGGAGAACAGTCATTTGGAGGCAAGTTACTAATGTCTCGAGTGAATATTACAGCATCAGATATTACTGAGGTGGACTTGATAATATTTTGAATGGCAGGCAGGTCTTTCCCTGTCAAGATCCTCACTTGATTAAGATCAGTGCTATCTTCATCCTTCTTATAGTTACTAAACGAATAATCAGATAATTTGATTCCTTCTACTATCGCCGATACATGTTCGTTATCAATGTTTTTGAATGGAGTAATTACAAATTCATCTGCAGCCAATTCTTTTGACTTGTTGACTACTTTCCCTGTCAGATTCCTTGTTTTTTCCGGTTCTAACTTTTTTCTATCGCCCATTCCTAAAAGTAAAACACGCTTAATGCTAGACCCAGCAGTATTGTGAATAACACTCATTGAGCCTTCTTTTCCTGTAAATTCCTTTGATTCGACTATCTCTCGAATAATAGGATCAAAATCATTGGTAATATCTGATAATGATAAGGTTGAAACTTCATCAGTAAAGACATAATTCACCAAGAGCTTTGTTCTCAATGACGAAATATTATTTTCAGCCTCAATAACGACCATGTTCAAAATCAGAAGTATACTTTATTTTAAAGTATTGAAGACTTCGCCTATTAGTAAGATTTCAAATTATGGATTCGTACCAAAAACTCGGCGGAATCAAACAATTAAAGAAACAAAAAGGCAGGGTGAAGAATATAACAGTATAATTAGATAACATCATACAAGTGTCTATGGGCTCCTAATTCACGTAATTATTGTTATCAAAACAGTCAATCGATAATTTTGTAAGAATCAAGGATAAAAATGTAGGACATTTATTAAATATCTATAAGTGTGAGTATTGTCAAATCGATAAGAAGAGATATGGTCAATAAAGTCAATAAAGTCGCTCCCAACCTTCTTGATATTCCATCAGAACTTGAAGATTTCATGAAAAATGATACATACTCCTTACTTGTGAAAGGGCCTCCGGGATCAGGGAAAACTACATTTTCTCTCACCATTCTACATTCATTAAAAGCAAAAAACAATTTTTTCTATATTTCCACTAGAGCTTCTCCAAAACAAATCTTCGAACAGTATCCATGGTTAAGAAAGTTCGTAAAGGAACCAAGTAGAGATATTGACAGTCCTGATGTTGGACAAAATCTCTCTGCTTTTGAAGACGCTCGATTAGACGAGCCTGAATCACTCTTTGAAAGAGTTACTAATCAGTTGATGGATGTAAAAAATCCAATCATAATAATTGATAGTTGGGATTCTGTTGCTTCATTGATGGACAGAGAAGCCAGGTTAAACAATGAGAGAGTGCTTCAGACTTGGAGAGAACGAGCAAAGGCTAAATTAATTTTTACAACAGAGGAGTCAGTGGAATCTAGTCTGGAAAATATTGTCGATGGTGTAGTTGAATTAAACTATGAACTTAAAGATGGCATACGGACAAGGAATATATTTCTAAAAAAACTTAGGGGAATTCCAATAAAGAGATCAGTTTATTTCTTTACTCTAAAAGATAGAATCATGCAGTGTTTTCACAGCTACGATGCCAGAGATTTCAAGATAATGAATAAGGATGATATTTCAAAAGAAAAAGAATCTCATACCCAAACACTGCAGTCAGGATATCACGATCTTGATATTTATGTCGGAAACACTTTACCACAAAATGGATTGATAACCATTGAAAAGGATGATGTAATATCTAATAATACAATACTACTATTTTTGAACGATATTTTGCAGAATTTTTCTAGAATGAATTATTCCTTACTTCTGGATACAACACTTGGTACAATATTAACAGATATGTACAAATCTAAAAGTAAAAATCAGAAAAAACTTTACCTTATGGATGAACTTGATTTGCAAGAAAAATCAACTAAGAATGATTTAAGAAGAAAAAATACCTTCTACAAGTGTGTAGATACAGCAATTTCGGGACGCCAAACTAGCGAAAAAATAATTTCTATGTTGGACTCAAGTTCCATGACCACCTTAGAACCAACTACTTCTGATATTGATAATTATTGCAGATACATCAAAAAGAAATTTGAACTTTCATTCTTAATCCTAAATTCGAACAATAAGCCTGAGAAATATTATTCATTTTCCGATATTCACCTGAAATTCGTACTAATTTGTGGAACGCTTTTCTTGAAGTGTTCGACACCAGCATCAGCATTATTTGGAGTTAAGGTTACCAATTCGATACCTCAAATCCAACTAGATCATGTTTTGTAACTTCATATTGTAAGGTTCTTCTTCAGCGCTCTCTTCTAATGATATTGGTAGCAAATGCATCATTTGTTCATAATAGTCTAGGAATGTAGCTCCTTTATCTGTAACTCTATAGACCATTTTTGCCCCGTTATTATTTTCCATTATAAGACCAAAATTCAAAAGGGAATCAATATAATTTCTGCATTGATCATTACTTAACATTGCTTTGTACATTATTTTTGTTCTGGTTTCTTCTCTTACTGCAGATCTCAATATTGCCGCTATAACTCCATATTTACTTCTATTTTTCATTGCCCAATAACTGAAGTTATACAATATAACTGGAGTGAAACTATTAAATAGAAACTTAAATGACTAGATTCAACTACAAAAATGAGAATAAAATTTTAATCTATTTATTTATTTCATTCTTGTTCCAGAAAAAAAAACTGCTAAATGTTTGATTGAATTTTCTCTAAAAAACTATTTGATAATTACTCTTAAACACAATTGTCCACCTTATCAATATTATTTTGATTAAGCACACAATCTGTCATGACTGGTTTTATCTTTTGAAATCTAATTTTTCCCTTATTTATTTCTCCAGAATTCTGCATTGCTGTTGTTTTGGATTCCATCATCGATATATGGTCACTACAAACTAGGCCAATCATATACTCTTCATTGTCCGATAATATGGAAACAATATGGGAAGGAGGCATATTACAGATTCGACCTTTAATCATAATAGAGCATCTCTCTGGGACCATATCTTAGTCAAGAATTCTGAAGCAATAGATGTTATAACCCTTTGTTTGTATTCTGAAAAATCCTTCACTAAAATAGTAATATCATATACTCCAATGAAAAAATGAAAGTTAATTTTCGTTTTTTATTGTTGACCGTCTAAAATGTTCTTAATTTCCTTACATCTTTTTCTTAAGGAGACTGTAGAAATGTCTGCTATTTGGCATACCTCAACTTGGCGCAAGAATTCGTTGCAGTCCTGTGACGCAATGTAAATAATAGCTCCTGCAAAAGCACGTGGATTTTTTCCAATTGAAATTCTGCTATGTTGAACAAGCGAGTAAATTCGCAATGCTTCCCTTTTTGTTTTTTCTGTTAGTTTTAATCTATTTGAAATTAGGGTTACATAATCACTCCCTTGAATAACAGGAATCTTTAGCGATAGTTCCTTTAAAATCAATTTGTAATGTGACATTATTTCCTTGCTTGGAATGTTACAGACATTAGATATATCTGATATTGTTTTTGGTATTGAAATTTCTCTACATGCGGCATATATGGAAGCTGCAACTAGTGAAACTGTAGATCTTCCTTTTGCTAATTTTCGTATAGCAGCTTTGCGATAGATGTATGCCGCATTCTCCATTACTGCCGAACTAAGATATAGCTTGTCACCAAAATTATTGAGGTATTTTAGGGCTTTATCCAAGTTCCTTGAGATCGAATCATTGAGCTGAGATCTATTATTCCATGTTCTCAATCTTTGAATTGTTTCTTTTTGAACTGGATCAAGCAATTTACCCCGACCATCGGTATCATTTAATCCAATAAGAGTAGAAAGACCCTTGTGGCTTACCGTTAACGATTCAGGCATACCTATACGAGATTTATCCTTATATTCGCCTTTCTCAAAATAAGGCAAATCATTATTGTAGATTTTTTCATTTGAAACACAGCCGCAAGTACTACAAACATATTCACTTGAGAGTACGTCCAAAACAAGAGTATAACTTTGACATTGATTGCATTGAATCCTGTTAGTCGCACTTGATTCAAAGGAATCGTTATTCCTAATTTGTTTACTATTTTCTAAAGCCATCTTTACTATTTTTTAGCAGATTCTTGTATTATCAATAGTTTTTCTAGAAATCAGAAATTACTAGTATATGCAGTATATGTATTAGAATTTAAAGGAAAGTATGGATAATTTGTAGAATTACGAGGAAAAATCGTATTTTTCTTTCTTAAATAAGAATCTATAAATGTTTAGTTTAGTAAGAAGAATCAATTATGGATGTTAGTTATTATAATTTACTATGCGCACCACGTAAGTATAACTACTATCAAATTTGCTAATGCATATGTCCGTTCAATTGATTTTAGATTTAATAAGATCACCAATCCTTTGATTTCATTCCAGACCTTCACATACTTTCATGGAAAATAATGTTCCTTCCAACACTATCTTTAGGTAAGTATCTAATCTGTTTTTGACATACTGTTGTCAAATTAGATTAGTATCACTATCATTACTTAAATTAGATAATGATTCTTAGGTAACTGTTCGGCAAATAACGTTCTTTACCTTTAATATAAACGTATGATAAAGTAGAACGTTATATTATTCATAATACTAGAAATTTCTAATAATTAGGATAGCTTGACTTGCTTAACATTATAAGGGAAAAATGTATGGATATTTGTATCTAGTAAAGTGTAACAATTATATAATTAGTTGTACTACTAATGCGCGATGAAAGATACAAGACTATTAAAAATCCTTGTTGAAGAAAAGGCACTAGTAAAGTTACTAAAGACAATTGGATCCGGTAGAGAATACCCAACTAGAGAACTTTTAACAAAATTGGGTGCATATGGATACGGTCACAAACTGCTCCTTAAAGCACAAAAGCGCGGATTAGTCGATAGAAAGACTGTCAAGAACAAAGTGTTCAACAAACTAACTAACGACGGCAAAAAAATAGTAAAAATAGCAAAGGAAATTGGAGTATAAAGGAATAATTCCTCCAACTTTTATTTTCTGAATTTATTTTAACACTGAAGATAATTCTAAAATTTTATCGTACCAAGAAGCGGATTTTACTACTCCGCTAGATATCAATATCCCTTCCGCTCCAAGTTCAAGAGCTTTTTGCACATCAGTTTTATCCACAATACCAGCTCCACATAATACTTTAACCCTTGGCGATATTTTCTTTACCACTTGTACAGAATCTGTTATTATGGAAGGATTAGCTTTTGACACCGCTATACCCTTTCCAATAAGTTCTGGTGGTTCTATGGCTAAGTAATCGGGAGAAAATTGTGAGAGTACTTCTACCTCCTGCAAATCATCAGCGCAGACTATTGAAATCATGTCTAACTCTCTTAGACGCTTTACCAAATTACTAACTTGTGTGTGTTCTATTTTATGTTCACTATGGTTGATTATTGAACCAATCGCCCCATGGGATTTTACGATTTCAGGTATGGTAAAGCCCGTTGTTGCTCCCAGTGGTGCATCATCTACATGCTGGCTTATTATGGGAAGATTTGTTTCTGATAGGGACATGATGCTAGATGTTGGTGGAGCAATAATTATCTCCTTGTGGTTTGATAGGAATACTTTCTTTGCCTCTTCAGCAATTTTTAATGTTTTATCCCCAGAAATCTCATCATAATTTTTGAGATTTATTACCAGTGGATTTACAAAAGTAAACATAACAAATTTTAGGAAAGATCTTCAAACTTGCTGTTTAGTTTTGCTATCCTAGCTTCATAACCCTTGTTGTATTCTAGCTCATCTGGAACCAGCGTAGCCGGATGGATAAACCCTTGATTTCTCATGATCATTGCTCTTTCTGAAGCCCATTGCCTTTGGAGGTCCCAATCCGCAGTTCCAAACCCATCATGTGGGCCGGTAAGCCTTCCATTATGCATACTAAATACAAGACATGACACAATTGGAATTGCGTAATTCAAACTAGCAGCAGAGTTGAGCTTTACTGGCATCAATGGCATATGATGACTACCTCTCGTATTTCCGGCAACATAGTGAGGATCATTGAACGCGCTACCTGCTTCTTCAGTTGCAGGGAAGTTTTTCTGAGTTCTTACTATTGCTATTGGATCATCTTTACCAACGTAGGTTCCTGCTATGTTATGTAATCTATCAGTTGATGCAGAGACTATCTGTTCTCCTTCAGATGACAAGATTGAATGCACCACATATCTTCCAGGATACATCAAAGCTGCCTCTAATTCTGGCTTGTCTCCCCATAGTTTGAGCCCTGCAATTTTACCTGTCATGACATCCATAATCCTGAATTTAACTCCTTCAGCTAATCGTTCATTTATCAACAACCCCGTACTGCTTCTAGCGTCTACAAACATTCTCCAGAGTGGGAAATTAAATGCACCTGGCTCTGTTTTATCAGCAGCAAAAACACAAAAGACTTCACTTGGTCTTTCTTCAATATCTATTTCAGCTACTCCTGGACCCATACCTCTTACGTTTCCAGAAAATGCGTCTTTCAACAAATCTTGTCCTGCTCCGTACAACCCTTGTTCCTTTGCAATCTTGGTTCCCTCTGTGAAGGCATCCCACGCCATTTTATGAATTTCCTTATTATCCGCACCTCTTGTATGAGTCATAATGATGTGTATATCATCACCCGTATACCCAATGTAATAGTCCAGTAACAGTTTAGAATTCTCCTTTACCACCTTGTTAACCGCTTCTACCAGTTCATCGCTCGGTCTTGTGTGACCACCAATGGCTCCAATATCCGCTTTTATTGCAGAAAGTGTAATTTTCATATTCCGTAGACTATTAAATAAATGGAGTTTAAAATTCTTATGATTGAAGATTTTCCTTATTGCCGTATAGTTTGAATTTGTCTGGAATAGAACAATTCAATTCGCTTAATTGAATTGAATTAGATAAAATGAATCTTTATCATTCATATAGCCAACAACGAACAAATCCATTTTTATCTATGATTAGGGGTGGATCATTACGGCACTTTTCCTTAGCATATGGACAATTATCTAGGTACTTGCATCCAGTCTCTCCTACAATTGATTCTTGTGAATTTTCCAATACTACTTCAGATCCCTCTAACTTTCTGTCTGGCTTTAGCGGGATATTTTCCTCATCATTGAGACTAGGAATTGATGTTACGAGTTTTTCAGTATACGGGTGTTTTGGTTTTTTATAAATATCATAGGACTTTCCAAATTCAACTATTTGTCCGCGATACATTATGGCGATTGTTTCCGAGACTTCTGAAATAACTCCCAAGTCATGGGAAATGAATACTATTGACATATTACGATCTTTTTTTAATTTTTTTAAGAGATTAATAATTTGTGATTGAACCATGACATCCAACGAAGTTGTGGGTTCATCTGCTATCAATATCCTGGGATTCAGTAACAATGCCATTGCTATTGCAACTCGTTGCTTCATGCCGCCACTCAATTCATGTGGGTATTTTTTAGTTATTGAAGGTTCTAATAGTACGCTTTCCAAAGAATTAGAAATAACATCAAAGTCATCTTTAGAGTAACCATGTTGCTTCAAAATTTCTTTCATCTGCGATCCCACAGTAAAGACTGGATCTAACGAATTAAGCGCCCCCTGAAAGATCATTGAAATTTGCTTCCATCTGATATTTTTATCAAATTCAGTATCTGATAAATTAGTAATGTTTTGAGTGTCGAGAATAATTTGACCATCAACTATTTTGCCTGGATAGGGAACTGAACGTAAGAGTGCTGCTCCCAAAGTGCTCTTACCGCATCCGGATTCACCCACAATTCCTATCGATTCATTTTTTGCTAAACTAAAACTAACGTCCTCAACTGCTTTTACATTTCCAAATTGTGTGAAATAATGTACTTTTAGATTATTCACACTAAGGGCAAAATTCAAACAAGTCTTTATCGATCATAACCGTATAAGTATCTATTTTATCAAATCCTAACTTGTCTATCAAAATCTATTGGACATATATATGGTAGAAATAGTAGACAACCTGATGTTTAGTTGAAAGTACCCATTTGCATTTTTGATGCCAAGACTGGCGTTTTATGCCCAAAATGTGAAAGCAGGTTAAAAAATGGGGAGCTGTCTACCATCGATGTAGAATCCTCTATTAAACTTATCAAACTCTCACATAAGAATCAGGATATCGATAAACTAAATTTGATAGGTTCTCAAAAGATTGATGAAGACTATGTATTGATTTTGAAGGATTCAAATGTAAGCCACATAAACTCCGATGACGAACTAATGAATTCAGTAGAAAAGGAATTTAATGGAAAAGTATGGTTTGTGGAAGCAAATAGCTCGATTAGAAGATTTCTTGAAAATCTTTTTTTTCCAATTAGAATATTGAAAACAAACATGATTTGGTTGCCCGACGGGAATCAAGTAACACAAGTTACTATTGAAAGTAAAGATTATGAAAAATTCTTTAGCCTTATTGAGAAAATAAAGAAAATTGTTAATGCAGTTAGAAAGATAGAGCTTGTTGTAGAGATCGCAGGAAAGTAAAGGAATGACTTATGATGATACTTTAAAAAGAACATTTGCTGCATTAATTGATAAGAACAACATTGGCCAAAATCTGATGTTTGTAGGATGGATAGAAGATTTCAGAGATGTGGGAAAAATTGGATTCATAAGTGTTCGAGACATGACTGGAAACCTTCAGGGGGTTGTTACTGGTGAATCACTGATTAAACTTAGAGAAATACCAAGGCAGAGTGTTGTTATTATCAATGGAGTTGTTCAAGAGACTAGGGCAGAGAGCTTTCAGGTTGAAGTTAAAGTACAAAAAGTCGATCTTTTGTCAAAGGCAGCAAACCCTCTTCCAATTGATCCAACTGGAAGGGTAAGTTCATCACTGGATAAGAGATTAGATTCCAGGGCGCTAGATTTAAGAAATTTTAGAATTTCCAATATTTTTAAGACAAGATCAAATACACTTTATTTGATTCGTAAATACCTGTTCTCCAAAATGTTTGTTGAAGTTAACACTCCAAAAATAATTGGAAGTGCTACTGAGGGCGGTGCAGATCTTTTTGGTTTCGAATATTTTTCAAAAAAGGCATTCTTGGCTCAAAGTCCGCAGCTTTACAAGGAACAACTAACTTTGGGGCTTGAAAGAGTATTTGAAATTTCATCCTATTTTAGAGCTGAGCCTTCGCATACGGTAAGACATCTCTCTGAATTTGTAAGTGTGGATTTGGAGGCAGCATTTCTAGAATATGGTGATGTTATGGATATCATTGAAGATTTAGTCATCTCAACAATAAGAGATCTTTATACTAATTACAGTAACCAAATGAAATATTTTGGCGAAGGTCGGGAAATTTTGCTTGACAAAATACCAAGAATAACATATGAGAAGTGCCTTGAGGACTTGAAAAGTTTAGGGGAGAAAATAGAATTCGGTGAGGATCTTTCCGATCCAGCTTTAAGAAAACTTGGTGAAATCTATCCAAAATTCTATTTCATAGTTGATTGGCCAACAAAACTAAAGCCCTTTTACATACTTGAACACGAAAAAAAACCTGAGCTCTCAAAGTCATTTGATCTGCAATATGGATATCTTGAAATTGTTTCTGGAGGTACTAGGGAACACGATTCTGCAAAGTTGAAAAATAAGTTACAAGAAAAAGGACTAAACCCGAGTAGCTTTTCAGACCATTTACAAGCCTTTGAATGGGGTATGCCTCCTCACTCTGGTTGTGGTCTTGGCTTTGATAGATTTATGATGATACTTACCAAATCCACGAACATCCGGGAAGTTGTTCTCTATCCTAGAGACACTGAGAGACTTAGTCCTTAGTTATCTCTATCTTTATTTCTTTCAAGGTATCATCTGCTAACAAATGAGCCTTGTATGTAGAGCTCGATACCTCATATATGAGCCAAATCACAGGGTTTATCTTCATGAAAGTCAAATCGGTGTTGGATGGATTTCGCCCAACCAGATGTGAATGAAAGACACCAATTACATTCAATTCATTTGCAGATGCCCATTGATAAGCCTTCATCAGTTCATCAGTATCCATATTAAACGAATATTCCGAGTGAGCTATATTCTCCATTCTTCTTAACATCTTCACACAGTATTCATTGGCGACAATATTTCCTAAAAGTAGAGAGCATGATTCATAAGGGAAATCCTCTCTTGTGAAGCGTGATAGAGTATCGATTTGATTTTCAGTAACTAGTAATGCCAAGTCGGACATGATTCGTTCTCCACATTACTATTAAGTAAACTCGATCTTATATTCGATTCAAATCGACGACCTTGCTTAGAGTATGGTTCATGTTCAATCTCTTTGCGCACTCACTTCAGAACAAGTCTATCCTACTATTATTTTTCCCTTCATGTGGGGATGCAACGTACAGAAATAATCATACTGCGAATCCTTAAGGGTCATAGCATCAAGAATGAATGTTGCGTTTGGTTTAATGGTTTTTGAATCAAATGACTTTCCATCATCTATTAAACTTGTTATCGTGTGAGGAACATTATCATTATTTGTCCATTCTATTCCCCCATCCTTTGGAACTGTGACATTAGCAGGTTCAAAGCTGGGATTTCCCGGTGCTGATGAACCAGGAAGAATAGTAGTCTTGACTGGATTTGTGATATTTCTGGCAGGGGGGGTTTGATTTTGGGTCGACTCAGCGATTTCGGTATTTTCTTGCTCAGCTTTTGGCGTAACTAGTCCGAATACATAAAATGTAGATCCACCGACTACTGCCGACATGATGAAGATCACGGCGATTGCCTTAAAGTAAGGTGTCCTTTTGTATGATGCCACTGTAAGTACGGTAGCAGGTATTGATATGATGAGCATCATTCCAATGTATGCTGTGATACTTGGTATTCGAGTACTAACAGTTATGGCAGCCGCAAGACCAAACGTAACGAGAAATCCTAAAGTAATAAATGTCGCAGATTTTGCTTTTCCTGAAGTTGGAAATCCATCCTTGAAAATTCCGGCGGCCAGAAATATTAATCCGATAAACATGGTAAGTATGCTCACAGCATGCATTCCTTCAGTAAAAGTATGGGCAATCCCTGAAAGTGAAATACCGACCCCGACTATTCCTATGGATGTAAGTCCTATCCCTGGAGTTATAAGATCCCAATCAGACATTCTTTAGTACGTGAACTCAAGCTCACATAATTAATCTTTTCTTGTACTTAGTATGCCACATCAGGTTTTGTGAGTTCTACTTTGTAAGGTGGAACAAATGGGTTAACACTTTCGATAGTCTACCTTATCAAAAGGGGTCTGATATTTCAAACTAGACTTTTCAGGTAAAAAATTATTTGAAAATTTTTTGAATATTATGTCAAAGCACTTATATTCAAGCAAGATAACTTTACCATCGTATTTACGAATATGAGGGAATAAAATGCCTAATACTGGTATAGTAAAATATCATGTTAAACTTAAATTCGAAGTCGATGGGATAGTAGAGAAGGCCGACATAATTGGAGCAATATTCGGTCAGACAGAGGGCTTGCTAGGCCCCGAGATGAATCTGAACGAACTGCAGAAGGTATCAAAAGTTGGCAGAATTGAGGTAAATGTTGATACTAAATCCAATACAACAAAGGGCGATGCTTTGCTACCAATGAGCACCGACATATCCACCGCCGCATTGATTTCTGCTGCAATTGAAAGCATAGATAAAGTTGGCCCATTTCAGGGCAAGTTTCTGCTAGTAGGGATAGATGACATAAGAGCTATTAAAAAGAAAGTTATCGTGGATAGAGCCAAGAAAATAATCCAAGAATGGGCTACAAAGACAATTAGTGAAGGAGAAGAAATGTTGCGTGATGTATATGATGCAAGTAAACCTGGAAAACTTACTGCATTTGGTAAGGCTCAGCTTGCATGTGGCACCGGAGTGTTTGAATCACCAGTCGTCATTCTCGTCGAAGGACGGGCTGACGTGATTAATCTTCTACGGGCAGGATTTGACAACTCGATTGCAATTGAAGGCGCAAAGATTGATGAAACTGTAGTTAATCTTACAACCGGAAAAAAAGTTATTGCATTTCTAGATGGAGACAGAGCCGCCGACTTGATTCTAAAGGAATTACAAGGCTTGGTCAAAATTGACAAGGTTCTAAGAGCACCAACTGGTAAGGAAGTAGAAGAATGCACTCCGTTGGAAATTACAGAGATACTAAAGGATGTTATTGAACCGGCTGGAGAGCAGTTCGAAGCTCCAGCTCAGCATCAGAAAGTAGTAAAGAAAACAAAATCCTATGAAAATAATAATTCGACTTATCAGGAGCCATCTAATTCGAATAATGGTGAAAAAACAAATGATGATCCTCAAATAACTTCTGCAGTCAAGGATGTCTATCCTCAAATTAATGAAACTCTAGAAGCACTAATCTTGGATAATTCGATGCAGGTGCTGTTAAAAGTACCCGTCTCAGAAATAATCAAGAGATTGGACTCCTTAGAAGGAGCGAGATTTTTGGTGATGGATGGGATTATCACTCAAAGGTTAATAGATGCTGCATACCGCGCCGGAATAGAGTATGTGGTAGGACATAGAATGGCTGAATTGAAAAAATCGCCAGAAATCACTGTCAGGACCTTTGATCAAATTGGTATTGGCAACTAAAGAACGATGCAAGAAATAAAGTCTGAATATGTAATAACACTAGCCAAACTACTTCTTAAGGGAGCAAAGGATAATTTCATTGAATTCACAAGTACTGATATTGGAATTGAAATAAACAAATCACAACAATCAGCTTCTAAGGTGATTTTGGAGTTACAGGAATTAAAATACGTGGAGCGTGTCAAGAAAGGTCATGGTTACCTAATTAAAGTAACAGATGAAGGTTTTTCAACTGTAAAAAAAATGTCAGAATTCCTTTACTTGGCGTTAAATTCTTCACCTGGAAAGGTACATTTTAGTGGTACTTTGGTTTCCGGAATGGGCGAGGGTAAATATTACATGAGTCTTGATGGATACCGCAAGCAATTTGAAAAGAAGATAGGCTATATTCCATTCCCGGGCACTCTTAATATTCGAATAGTAGATCCCCTGTCTTTAGAAAATAGAGAAAAAATTGAAAGTTTTCGCTATCATTTTATAGATGGATTCAGCGATTCTAAGCGAACATATGGATGGGTAAAGTGTTATCCAGTTATCCTCAATGGGAACGAAAAGATTAGTTCAGATCTATTAATTCTTGAAAGAACACATCATGACAATAATATGTTAGAAATTATTGCTCCAGTTAATATCAAAAAAGCACTCAATTTAAAAAATGGAGACAATGTTAAGATAACCTTGAAGACATCAGATAAAAGGACCGAATCAAATATCGTAAATTGATTGTCCTAGTTCTTCCTTGATCTGCGTACTTTTAGAACCAGGTATTGGCGTGTTCAAGCGTATTATTCTTGTATTTATCCCTCTTTTTGCACAATTGACAGCTATCTCCTTTTCTGTATGAACTTGATCATACCCCAACGCGATTATGTCAGGTTTTACAAAATCGACAGTATCATATAGCGTGCCCTCTCTTCCAATGATTGCATAATCAACATACCTAATCGAAGAAACTAGCTCTTTTCTAAGATTTTCATCGTGATAGATTTTTCTCTGTTTGTTTATCCTAAGTGCTGTAGAGCTCCTTGCTACTACTACAACTAGGACGTCTCCCTGGCTTTTTGCATCCTTTAATGTGTGAATATGCCCTGGATGGACAATATCAAAAACCCCGCCAATCAATACAACTTTTAATAATCCTCTTCCAAAGAAAGTTAATTTGGGTGGATTAGAATTTTCCACAAAGCCATTTTTTATCATATCCTTGATTCTTAAATTATACATATCCTCAGATAAGGTAGTTCGATTCTTCAGAAATTCTAGGGGCGAAATTTCTGGCTCAAGTGTAGAAACATAGAGGGCTGTCAGAATAGCTTTGTCTGAAGGTTCTATCATGAATTTGACATTATTAAAGTAAGAATGTCTATTTAGTTCTATTCTCAAAACATGGTGTTCTTTAAACAAGAAACTCGGTCAAATAACGTCACATACTATTTTGGCTTTTGAACTTTATACATCACGTTCTGCTACAGCCCAGAATTTATCTAGGTGTGTTGGCCTTGAATGATGAAGTCTTGAATGATGAAGTCTAAACTATGAGGTCTTAACTATGGTCAGGACCCGTGATATTTAGCAAGACTAATATCTAAATAATGTAAAATAAGAAAAACAGTAAATGACAATATCGCAAGCAGGTGCATATCCTTTATCAAAAGGCATCAAGATTTCGACTGTTGACGGCAAACAAACAGCAAGTGGAACTGCCTTGATAAAGCGCGGATTTGCTCATATGCAAAAGCATGGTGTAATAATGGACGTAACGAATGTTGAACAAGCTCAAATAGCCGAGGATGCGGGCGCAGTAGCAGTAATGGTTTTGGACAAGCTCCCTTTTGATGTGAGGAGTGCTGGAGGGGTAGCAAGAACTGCCAGTGTTAAAGTAATTCAAGCAGTGATAGATTCAGTAAGCATTCCAATTATGGCCAAATGTAGAATTGGTCATTTCTCTGAAGCCAGCATACTTGAGGAGATAGGAGTCGACATGATTGATGAGAGTGAGGTGCTTAGTCCCGCTGATGAAATTCGACATATTTGGAAGTGGAATTATACAACTCCATTTGTGAACGGTGCCAAGAATTTGGGAGAGGCATTACGAAGAATAGATGAAGGTGCTGCAATGATAAGAACAAAAGGAGAGCCAGGTACAGGCGATGTTTCGCAGGCAGTGACGCACATACGTATGGTTAACAATGAAATCGGAAAATTAAAGGGAATTTATGATAATAACGATGATCAAGAATTGATCAAGATATCCAGAGAATTACAATCTTCTCTTGAAATTGTTAAGGAAACTGGTAGGCTTGGGAGACTTCCAGTTGTAAATTTTGCCGCCGGAGGAATTTCCACACCGGCAGATGCTGCATTACTGATGAATCTGGGTTGTGATGGAATATTTGTGGGATCCGGAATATTCAAAGCAGAAGATCCTCTTGAAAGGGCCAAAGCCGTTGTTATCGCGACTACCTACCATGATGATCCCAAGACAGTACTTGAAGCACAAAAAATGATTGATGAGAAAAAATCAATGCTTGGTCTAGATACAAAGAATTTGGATTTAAGGATGCAAGAGAGAGGACCTACGATATGAATGATGAGTTACTAATTGGAGTATTGGCTCTTCAAGGTGATGTTGAAGAAAATATCAAAGCGGCAACTGACGCTTTGGCAGAAATGAACCAGAAAGGAAAAGTAATTTCTGTTCGTTACCCTGAAGAAATTATGAAAGTTGATGGATTAATTATTCCTGGCGGGGAAAGCACTGTGATGGGTTTACTAATTGCATTAAAGAATGGATTGTTAGACTCGATAAACAAAGTTCTGAAAAAAGAATTACCAATTATGGGAACCTGTGCAGGTATGATTGTTTTGGCCAAAAAGTCTTATGATAGAGTCGTAGGTAATAAGAAACAATTATTGTTAGGTGCGTTGGATATTGAAATAGAGAGGAATTCCTTTGGGAGACAATTTGATTCCTTTGAGTCGAATTTAGAAATTTCAGGAATTGGAAACGATTTTAGAGGAATCTTTATTCGTGCACCCTCTGTGGTTTCGGCAGGACCACAAGTTCAAATCTTGGGCAAATTTGATGGAAAAATAGTGGCTGTCCAACAGGGAAACATTATTGGAACTTCATTTCATCCAGAATTATCTGGCGATAATAGAATGCATAAATTGTTTATTGAATCAATAGCCAAATGGAAGAAAGCAAATAACCACTGATAATATTTAAAAAAAAAGTTATTTCATTCGCATTAAAAAAAGTTATTTCATTCGCATTAAATTAAGTGCTGAGCCAGCTTTGAACCACTCTATTTGTGATGAGTTATACGAATGCATTAGACTGATCTCTTCATCGTTAGCGTTACTATGATGAATAACGCCTCTGAGACTTTTACCCTCTTCGAAATTCTGAAGGTCTAAAATGCTTATTCTGTCATCTTCTAATATCTTTTCATAATCTTCAGAGTTGGAGAATCTAAGAGCGAGTACTCCTTGTTTCTTCAAATTAGTCTCATGTATTCTTGCAAAACTCTTTGCTATCACTGCACAACAACCTAAATAACGTGGCGTCATTGCAGCATGTTCTCGACTGCTACCTTCTCCATAGTTGTTGTCCCCGATTATTATCCATCTTATCCCTCTTGTTTTGTATTCTCGTGCAATATGCGCAAGCAATTCTATCTCTTGGTTCAAACTGTTCTTACCTTTTCCAACTTGATCTTGATGATGGGCATTAACTGCACCGAGCAGGAGATTATCACTTATTTTATCTAAATGACCCCTATACATCAACCAAGGCCCTGCAGGTGAAATATGATCAGTAGTACACTTTCCAGTAATCTTGACTAGAATCTGTACTTTTTCAAAGTCTTTGCCATCCCACCTGGGAAAGGGTTCAAGTTTTTGTAACCGAGAACTGTTTGGGTCTATGAGTACCTCTACATTTTGATGGTCATGCGTAGGAGGAATGTATACATCATGATTGTACACAAAACCATTTGATGGGATTTCTGGTGCAATTTTAGGTGGATCTAGCTTAAATTTAGTACCGTCCACGGCGGTGAGTTCGTCTGTAAGTGGATTAAATGAAAGTCTGCCCCCTAAGGCTAATGCAATTATCAATTCCGGACTTCCAATAAAATTCATTGTTTCCCTGCTCCCATCATTACGACCGGGAAAATTTCTATTGTACGATGTAACAATAGTGTTTGGTTCTCCTTTCTTAAGTTCAGATCTTTTCCACTGTCCTATGCAAGGACCACATGCGTTTGCCAGTACATTTGCTCCAATATCCTTTAATGCATTCATCTGCCCATCTCTATCAATAGTACCACGAATCATTTCCGATCCTGGTGTTACTTGGAGAGGAACCTTTACTTTCACACCCTTTGATTTAGCTTGGACAGCAATGTCTGATGCCCTTGACATATCTTCATATGACGAATTTGTACAACTTCCAATCAATGCAACTGAAATCATATCCAAATAACTATTCTTTTTAACATCGCTTGCCATTTTGGAAATCGGCCTCGCTAGGTCCGGCGTATGCGGACCTACAATGTAAGGTTCAAGTTTTGAAAGGTCTATCTCTATTAGTTGATCAAAATAATGGAACGCATCATCTCTATTTTTTGTGATCTGTTCTTCAATCTCTTTATCCATTGTAAAAAATTCTCTATTTTTGTTTGCTAAGTCCGCTATGACTTCGCGTCTTGTTGCCCTAAGATAATTTTCCATTTTTTCATCATAGGAAAAAAGCGAACAAGTAGCCCCAATTTCTGCACCCATGTTAGTAATTGTCGCCTTTCCAGTACAACTAATAGTCCTTGATCCAGGACCAAAGTATTCTATGATTGCATTGGTTCCACCATAGACCGTAAGTTTGGAGGCCACGTAAAGAATAATATCTTTTGGTGATGCCCATCCATTTAGTTTACCAGTTAAGAATACTCCAATGCGTTTTGGATAAAGTATCTCCCATGACATCCCTGACATCACTTCCGCAGCATCCAGGCCACCAACTCCTATTGCAATCATTCCAAGTCCACCGGCATTAGGTGTGTGTGAATCAGTACCTATCAACAGACCTCCTGGAAACGCATAATTTTCAAGAACAACTTGGTGAATTATCCCGGAACCTGGTTTCCAGAAGCCAATTCCGTATTTTTTTGAAGCAGATTCAAGAAACTTGTATACTTCATTGTTTTCATAAATAGCTAACTTCGTATCGGATTCACTCCCAGTCCTTGCTTGAATAAGGTGATCGCAGTGAACTGTGGTCGGAACAACTGCACTAGTGAGACCTGATTGCATGAATTGTAACAAAGTCATTTGACCTGTTACATCCTGCAATGCAACTCTGTCTGGATCAAGAAAAACGTAATCCTGTCCTGATCTAATTTCTTTATTTATATTTGAATCATGAATGTGGCCTACAAGAATTTTTTCGGATGCGGTAAGACCCCTGCCCATGATTTTTTGGTACTTGCTAATATTTTCCCTTAACCTTGTATAGGTATTAGAAATGATATCCAGAGAACCGGTTGCCTCCATATACTAGTGATACTTTATTTCATATATAATTATTCATAATTCTATCTTGATAAGGCATTAATTAAAATCGACAAGATATAATTCATTTTCTTCGAGCAGGAAATCATAATTCCAATTAACGCCCAATCAATTACTATTGTAGTTGGGTCAGTACTTATGATGGATGAAATCATCTACCTGTTCTTTTTGTGGATATCAAAAATATTGATTACATTATTATTTATTGTAGATCTATGCAATTTGAAAGTAGACTGATCGTCATGGAACAAATAGAATCAATCCATCAAAAATGAGAAATCATTCTAGTATTGAATGCGGGAGGTGGGATTTGAACCCACGAACCCCTGAAGGACAGGATCCCCAATTTATAAGATCTTAAGTCCTGCGTTTCCAAATCTGAAATTATTTGGCCAGGCTCTACAACCCCCGCGTGAACCAATCAGATTTGATCAGGGGATGGTAATTAAACGTTATAGATATGGATGGTGTGATCAAATCTAATAATCTAGGATATTGGATTTTCATGGGGTTATTTCAAATTGAATTTTTCAACGTAGGTTAACCCTCAATTCCTACCCACTGGAAAAAATTGATTTCGATTTCTTGCTATACGGTCATTATCCCTAAGCAAACCTTACATCCCGGACAAGAGCATACGGCATAATGAAACTGGTTTCCTGTGTTTTCCTGTCCAATATGGAACTCCATTTCGGGATTAGAAATCTCTTTTTGACATTCTGGACACTTTACCATGTCAATTAATTGGATTCTTTTCACTAAAAAATCTAATGGTACACGGATAGAATTCTAGAAATTCTAATATTATTTCCAGTGATTTTAGATCATTGGTCGATCTCTTGATCTTAATCTGTAATTTGTTTTACTAGGTACATACAATATAAAACCCTAGATTTGTTGTATGTCTAGTTTTCAACATGCCTTGGTAGCTCAGCCTGGTAGAGCGTTGCCTTGGTAAGGCAAAGGTCCCGGGTCCAATTCCCGGCCAAGGCTCTCTTTCATAATATCCAGATTCATTTCAAGAGAATGATTGCTTAACATAGGCTCATCTATGATTTTTGTTGTTTATGTGAATGTAAGTTTCTTAGTTTCTCATGTAATTGATCAATTGATAACGTAAGTCCAATTTCTTTTGCATATGGCTGTCCTTTTGTAAATGCCTTTGCAATATTCGTTACAAACTCCATACTTATTTTTGGAGGCAACGGCGCCTCAAATGGATCTACATGAGCATCTACGATAACCGGAACATCGTCTTCTTTCATGGCTTCATGGATCACTGACTCTACTTCTTTGATTTTTGTTATTGAATATCCTTTCCCACCACAGGCTTCTGCAATTTTGACGAAATCTATCTGTGAGAATTCAATTCCATATTCTGGATTGCCAAGAAAAGCCATCTGCTCCCATCTTATCATTCCCAAGATCTTGTTATTCAATATGATGACCTTGATAGGGAGATGATATTGAACCGCAGTAGCGAATTCACTCATTAGCATTGTAAAACCTCCATCTCCAACGAAGGCAACACTTTGTCTGTCAGGATACGCGATCTTGGCTGCAATAGCGTAAGGTACCCCGCATCCCATAGTCGCAAGAGTTCCAGAGCCTGAAAATTTCATACCGTTCTTAATTTTCAAAAATCTAGCTGCCCAACATGTATTGATTCCACTGTCGACTGATATTATCGCGTTATCATCCAATTCATTTGATACTGCAGCGGCGATTACTTGAGGCTTTATTGGTTCATCAACCCGACTGCTTTGCTCCTCCAGTATATCATTCCATTTTTTCATGGCCTCTTGTCTAGACCTTAGAAATTCTTCACTTGTATTGTCGTTATGCCTATCTATCCTTCTATCGTTCAGTAACGGAATTAGATCCGACAATACCTGCTTTGAATCACCTATTAAGCCAATTTTAACTGGATATCTCAATCCGATTTTTTCAGGTTTAATGTCGATTTGAATGCCTGTAGCCTGTCCGGGTCTTGGAAGATATTCAATATAGGGAAATGATGTTCCTATCATGAATAACGTATCACTTTCAGACATTGCATCACTTGATGGCTCAGTACCCAGAAAACCAATTCCTCCCAAGCTATAAGGATGATCATCAGGTACAACGGCTTTTCCCAACATAGCCTTAATGATGGGGGCATTCAGTTTCTGTGCAACGGTAATTACTTCCTCTGAGGCATTCAATGCTCCTTGACCTACAAGAATCACAATCTTGTTTCCTTTATTCAGAATTTCAGCAGTTTTTTCGATTAATTTCTTATCTGCTGATGTAGGCGTCACGAAAATATCTGAAGTGTGACCTGGAACCTTATGTCTGGAATAGTGACCGTCAAGTTTTTGTTCCTGTACATCATTTGGTATGTTAAGATGGCTGACTCCTCTGCGAACTAAAGCTGTTCTGCAAGCTATGTCCACTGCCATTTCTGCTTGTCGCGGTGAACCTATCATACTGTTATAAACTGAGACATCAGAAAAAAGGTTCATCAAATTTACATCCTGTTGAAAGCTTGAATTCATCAAATCCATGGATGTTCCTCCTGTAATAACAATAACAGGTGTATTGTCCGCTTTGGCGTCATATAGCCCATTTAGAAGGTGAATTGCACCAGGACCTGCTATTGCAGTACATACTCCAAGTTTGCCTGTATACTTTGCATATCCAGCGGCCATTAAGGCTGCAGACTCCTCATGTCTTACTAGAACGAATTTTATTTTGTCTTTTCTTACCCTTAAAGCTTCAATGAATCCATTTATGCTATCGCCTGGAATTCCAAAAACAACATCTACATTCCAATCAATGAGTGCTTCAGCAACAATATCTCCAGTCTTAAAATCTTCATATTCACTCATATGGTAATATTGGTTCTTATTTGTAATAAATCTAAATACACACGGTATTCAATCTTTGAATATCTCATTAAATACACTCACATGCAGGCATCAAATTTTTCTCAAAGTTCGTCTCATTGACAAGAATGGAACTACACATATCCCCATCAATTTCCATATGTTTTTATCAAACTTTCTGATTACAATATATATCCAATGAGACTATTCTTTGGTTCTATTTGGGGTATCTAAATGGCTCTTAAAATGAGGTATCTGGAGCTTAACCGGAAAATAAGGGATGTGAGGATGTTAGCAATACAGGGTATAGCGGAAGCAGGTTCTGGGCATCCAGGCGCATCTTTTTCGGCGGCCGAGATTATGGGTGTTCTATATTTCCACAAAATGAAACATAATCCAAGTAATCCTTTATGGGAAGAAAGGGATTATTTTGTAAACTCCAAAGCACATTCTGCACCCGGATTTTATGCAGCATTAGCGACAGCCGGGTATATAGACACGAAGGAAATAAAAACACTCAGAAAACTTGGTTCACGATTACAAGGTCATCCAGTACGATATTCAGAACGCCAAAAAGATCACAGTTTTCCAGGGATAGAATATTCGGGAGGCTCTGAAGGAATAGGTCTGTCGGTTTCGATTGGCATTGCACTTGCAAAGAAGAGAGATGGTCAAAAAAATAGAGTTTATACTTTGATAGGTGATGGGGAATCAAATGAAGGGCAAATTTGGGAAGCGGCAATGGCCGCCTCAAAATTTAAACTTGATAACTTAGTAGCTATCCTTGATAGGAACAAAATTCAGCAGGATGGGTTTACAGAAGAGATTATGCCGCTGGATCCGGTTAGGGATAAGTGGGCGGCATTTAATTGGAACGTAGTAGAGGTAAATGGACATAAGATTGAGCAGATAATAGATGCCTTGAGCAGAGTTGAAAAGGTAGAGGATAAACCTTCAATAATAATTGCAAACACGACCAAAGGTAAAGGAATTAAGCATATGGCGAACAATCCACAATGGCACGGAAAGGCACCTCCAAAAAAACACGTTCCAATTTTACTGGAAGAATTACAAAGCGAGATCCTGATTGCACCATCAATTATTGCTGGCGAACCAGAGAATTACGAAGAAAAGGTAAGAAGAGCTGAGCGAGCAGGTGCTGATCTTATACACTTGGATATAATGGATGGCAAATTTGTACCTACAACTTCATTCTTTGCCGATACTATAAAGCACTTGAGAAAAATCTCAAGCATTCCTTTTGATGCACACTTGATGATCGAAAAACCAATCAATCATGTACAAGAATACATTGATGCGGGGTGTGATATTATTACAGTTCATGTAGAGGCTTGTAATGAATCAGAGTTTGTTGAGATCAATAAAATGATACTTAAAGCAGGAATCAGTCCTGGTATTGCGATAAATCCGGGAACCCAGTTCCCGTCTTGGATAATTGAACATCTTAATAACATAGATATCATGATAATAATGTCTGTGAATCCTGGTTTCGCAGGTCAAAAATTTATTCCGGATACTTTAGATAAGATGGCTCAAATAGTCAAGACTTTGAAAAGTAACAACTATAAAGGATTTATTGAAGCAGATGGAGGTATTGATGCAACAACCCTTCAGCAGGTTTTTGACGCCGGTGCCAGAATTATGGTAGCAGGCAATGCTGTATATGGATCCCCTGATATCAATTCCAATATTATCCAGCTAAGACATAAGGCTAATGTTGCAATTGAAACAAAGTTATTGGAATTGGCAACAATCAATGACATGAGATCTGATTGGATTAAATCTCGTAAAAACATGCTTATACCTTTAGCAAAGGAACTTAGTATCGAGGAAGATCTTCATGCAATTAAGTGACAAAAATATTATTTCCGATATGCGCACGGCATACGGAAAAACGTTGGTGGATTTGGGATTAAAGGATCCGAACATTGTGTGCGTCGGAGCCGATACTACTGATTCTTTAAAAACAAAACTGTTTGGCGACAAGTTTCCTAACAGACTTTACAACGTTGGGATTGCCGAAGCAAATCTTGTTTCTATAGCAGCCGGATTATCTATTGCAGGTAAAATCGTTTTTGCTAGTACCTACGCTGCTTTTTTACCCGGACGATGTCTTGACCAGATTAGGAATGCAATTTGCTATCCATTTCTTAACGTAAAACTAGTAGTATCACATGCTGGGCTTACTGTTGGTCCGGATGGTGCTTCACATCAACAAATAGAGGACATATCTACCATGAGATCAATTCCTAACATGCGAGTTCTTGTTCCATCAGATTCTGTGGCTGTAAAGAATTTGATTCCACTATTGAGTTATACTCCGGGGCCATTTTTCATGCGATTAGCCCGTCCTTCAAATTCCAATATTTATGAAGATAATTTTGAACAATTCGATATCGGTAAGGGGAATGTTATTAGAGACGGCTCGGACATCACACTAATAGCCTGTGGATTAATGGTTTCAAAAGCAATTGATGCAGCACTAACACTTGAAAAAGAATATAGCGTTTCATGCAGAGTAATAGACATGTATTCTATCAAGCCAATCGATATTGAGTTAATATATCATGCAGCTGTAGATACTGGCGCGATTGTTACTATTGAAGAGCATAGTATCATTGGAGGATTGGGAAGTGCTGTCTGCGAGGTTACTGGCGAAAATCATCCAGTCCCTGTAAACAGAATGGGAGTGGGTGATACTTTTGGGGAATCGGCCAGAGAGACTGAGATAGAGTCACTCTTAAGCAAGTATGGTTTAAGCTCTGATCATATAATAGAATCTGTTCTTAAAACAAGGAAAAGAATAAAGAAATGAAGATTTTTCTTGATACTGCAAGTATCGAATCCATAAAGAAATTTGTGGATATGGGTATTGTGGATGGAATCACCACCAATCCTACACTGATTTCTAAGGAGAAAGGACATCCTGAGGACATTATGAGGGAAATAGTAAAAATTGTGAAAGGTCCAGTAAATTTGGAAGTTGTTGCTACAAATAGTGAGGAAATGGTTGAAGAGGGGTTAAGATTAAAAAAATTTGGCGAAAACGTTATTGTAAAGATCCCCGTGACCGCCGATGGATTAAAGGCAGTAAAAAAACTGGCCGAGAATAAAATAAAGACAAATGTAACCTTGATTTTTTCAGCAAATCAAGCACTATTGGCTGCCAAAGCTGGAGCATCATATGTTAGTCCATTCATTGGAAGACTGGATGATGCTGGTCAAGAAGGAATGACGGTAATTAAGGAAATTGTCCAAATTTTTGGCAATTATGGTTATCCTGCAGAAGTTTTGGTTGCCAGTGTAAGACATCCAATTCATGTAATAGAGGCCGGCATATTAGGTGCGCATATTGTTACTCTCCCGCCTGATATACTGGGTAAGATGCTAACCCATCCTCTCACCGATAAGGGACTAGCCCTTTTTCTTTCAGACTGGGAAAAAGTAAAAAAAGAACACAAGTATACGATTTGAATCTTATTTTGCATAATTTTTAGAGTAACTAGGTGAGCGGCTTAAACCTGTAAAAGTGAAAGAACTCTTTTTGGGATTTCATCCAACTTGCTTACAACTAAAGTCCTTTCATATTCCAGGTATTTCAAATTTAAACCAATATTGATTGCGTTATTGACTGTTCTTCCAACACCTACTGCAACCATGTGAATTCCATTCATTTTGTAGGCTTTAATTGTAGATCGAACCGCATTATAATCAGAAGGTTCACCATCAGTTAAGGTTATCATAATGTCTGGTTTGTATGTTTTCATAAAAGGTAACAATAGGTTGTAAATTTCTGCTAGTGGCGTTCCACCGCTTGCTTTGATTTGGACCAAATTACGTGCATTCATTGCAGTCCATTTGACATCTGGGTGTTTTATCACCCAACAAGTCACCTTCTTATTTTTGGTACTAAATGCATAAGCAGAAAACTTGACACCCAAAAATTTTAAAGCTTCGCAGAGTGCAATGGTGGCTTTTTTATATTCTAACTCATATTCATCTATACTACTGGAATGATCTAGCAAAAGTGCAATTTTAGTGTCAATTGTATTTTTGAAATCTAAGAGAAATGGCTTTGGTTGAGACTCTATTATTGATTCTACATCAATTTCATCTCCAGTAATATCGTGTATTTCTCTCCATCCTCTTTTCCAAGATCTAATGACCGATTTTAACTTTGTAATCAAATCATTATCATAAATTATGCTCTCGTCTATATCAACACTATCTGGAATCTCAAGTCCAAATTGTTCCATTGCAGAGTAACCTTTATTGTCAGTTTTTTTACTTTCCTTTACCAGACTTTCATATTCTTTTAAAATCGGGGTTCCATTGTATATGTCTTCTGTGGATTTTTCCGTTACTCTCTTCCTTATGTTTATCACCTTCTCTATTTCTTTAAGTAGAATCTTTTCAGTCATTGATAGACCAATTTTACTTCTGAAGGTAACAATTGGAATTGTGAAAAGAGAATCAATTTGAAGTGTTTTAATTATTTTAGGAATTTGACGTTCAATCCATTCAGTCTTGTGATTATTCTTTATTGATTCATCAATTAGTTCTCTAGCTATGTTAACAGCACTTTGCACTCTATCAGATTCTGACCCAAACAATTCACCCTTGATGTAACCGGTTAGAAGGGATTGAGAGAATGCTTCCACAACCTTGTGCTTACCGTATAATGAATTCAACAAAGGCCGTGATAGCCATGAAATCCCTTCATTAAATATTATCTCATTCTCCATACCTCTCCATTCCCTTAGACCCAAAATTTCTATCCTCTTCATTTCAATTGAGTTGAGAATCAATCCAAAGGCGTGGTCGTTACTAAGAACTCTTGTTGAGCTTGATAATCGCATTGATTCATACCACAACGATACGCGCCATTGACGATATTTTTGAAATTCTGTCCCATTATAGTATCTTAGCGAAGGCATGGAAATCGTATTTTTTTCTAAATTTGTTTCGGGATGTTTGTCTTCTATCAATAAAATGATTGCCTTATTGTTTCCAGACCATCTTCTGGATAGAAACGTTCCTAGATTTATTAATACATCATTTCGTAAAGTGAAATTTTTAACATAAGAAAATGACATCTTATCACGCAAAAATCGAAGTTATCATATCCATTACCTTTCTATATTCAACTTCTCCCCACTGATCATAAACATTAGCATATACTACTTCGGCTGCTTTGATGGGAGATACCTGGTTTGATATCAGTCTTGCAAACGCTATTGACTCTCTGATGCTAGGGCTATAGTAAAGTTCCTCTAATGAAGCTGCTTCTCTTAGGCTGTTTGCCAATTTGAGTGCATTGTCTATATTTCCTTCATGAGACGAATCAAAGTTTACATGGTATTTTATTATCTGCTTTTCAATTTCCTTAGGGGGATATTCAAGTCTTAGTCTTACTGGGAATCTGCTTAAGATTTGTGGCGGTAGCTCCTTTGTACCCTCATGTGATAGCGGGTTGATTGTAGCAAAGACAAACCAATTTTCCTTTGCGTGGATTACTTGGCCATCCGCCTCTTTCAACACAATTTGTCTTCTGTCATCAAGTGCTTCATCCAGTCGCAACAGTACATCAGCTTCTGCCGCATTGAGCTCGTCAAGATATAGCATTCCGCCATCTCTCATGGATTTAATCAATATACCCTCCACAAATGTAACTTCCCCTTGGTTCATGCTTTTAGTTCCAACTAAATGTGACTCACGTGTTCTCAAGCTGAAATTAATTGAATTCAGCGACTTTCCACTATCAGAGGCAAATTTTCTAACCAAGCTTGTTTTTCCAGTCCCTTTTGGTCCTATTATAAGTACAAAAAGGGATGAATCATATGCTTTTTTGATAACATCAAACGAATTATTCCAATCAAAATAATTAGAGTCGCCAGAATCTCTTGTCATTTATTATCTATTTTTAGAACATGTAAATAAAAACTAACTGTTGATTTTCAATTTGACCTAAGTATGGATCTTTTATCGTTCAGGTAATCTGTAATCAGAATTCTGTCTATTTCTGCCGGGTTTATATAATAGGATCTACCTTTGACATATTTTTCCAACTCGTTTACGTAACTTAACAGTGAGTCTTCCTCGCTGACCATTATTGTGTCAATATCAATGCCTAATTTATGACATTTTCGAGCCTCTAAAATTGTCTTTTCACCAATATACTGATCAACTTGTCTGTATCTGTAACATAGGTAAACTAATTTCCCTGATTTAGTATCAAGAGATAATTCCTGTTTTTGTTTTACCGAATTTAATGCTTCGTTATCTGGAGAATAAAATTGGGAATATGGCCTTTCACCCAATATCTTGTTCCTTTCCTGTTCGGTGTCTATGAAACATGCACTGGGATGGCCATCTGTAACAAGGACAATTTTTCTGTTGACACTAGTTTCATTTTGAAGAATTTTCTTCGCCAGTCTAAAGGCGGCCTGATAATTGGTATAATGCATGAATCCAACACCTGATTCAAATGTCCTCAGGTATGGTATATCATATGGCGATACTTTTGAAGCAAGAGCGCCAAAACCAACTATGTGAATTGAATCTGAGGGAAAAAATTTTTGGTTCAATAAGTACAGACTCCATAATGCCTTCTTTGCGGCCTCAATTCTACTCATGTCTCCGAACATTGTCGAATATCTCATTGTAGAACTCAAATCAATACAGTACACAACTGCAACACTCACATCTCTTTTTGTTTCATAAATCTCTAAATCTCCTGGTTGCAGATCTATTGGTAACTGGATTGAAGATCTGGCTCTATATCTTCTTTGAATGGCATTCAATATTGATCTTGGAACATTCACTAATCTTAGGTCATCAGACGGTTCGTATTTTTTTGTAGAATCAAGATTTAGTGAACCGCTTCCGCTGAATGTGGTCTCATGTAATCCAATAGTACCTTTGTTAAGAGCTCTTATTACATCCTCCAACAATTTTCCTCCGACTGCAAAAAATCCTTTCTTACTTAACCATTTCCTCGAATCTTTGATATACCCCATCTGCTGGAGTTGGGCTATAATAGACGACTCCGTTCGGTTGGATTCAACATCATCTGGCTCACTTTGGATATTTTCTTTTTCCTTTTTCAAATTCTGCAACTCTTGCTCAATTTCTTCTAGTTTTGGCTGATCTTCTTTCATTATCTCTTTGCCTAAAACATTGAGAAAGTCTTTAAGCAAACTTTTTGGAATTGATTTTGTGGGCGCCTTATCTTCCTTTTCTTCGGGAAAATCTATAATATTATAATAAGTAAACCTTTTGACGTTGTTACTATGTGTGGACATAAGCCCCTTCCTTTCTGTCCAATATGGGTGGATCAGTAAACCTAAGGCCTTCTAGGATTAATTCAGTTACTGATGAAAGATACTCAGGATCTTTAGTATCCTTGATAGTATGAACATTTATTGAATTTGCCAATAAAGATTCTTCAAAATGTTTTTGATCTTGTGAAATATTATTTATTACAATATCCATTATTTCCTTTAAAGAGCTAAACTTAGATACTTGTGATTGGTAGCTATTTGTACTTTTGGCGTTACCTATGATATCTTGCGATACATGAAAAGTCTTATTGATCTTAAATTCATTCTTTAGGTTCATCAGTTTTTCAGTGGGGATATCATTTACATAATAAGCGCACACTTTCTTGATTGCTTCAGATATTATTGCATCCAAAATATTCATTCTATTTTCATGACTATCGTCAATTTCAGATAGCTCAAATTTTGAGGTTTGACGGATTGAATAAATGTCACTAAAACGAGGAACAGATTTGATGTTATTAATGATCCCTCTTACTCGTTCGGCTTCTGATATCAGGATTTCTAAAGAATGAATAGACATTCTCACACTTACTCCCTTTTCATGATTTATTTCGGAATGGTCTCGGGCAATCCTCGTAATTTCTGCCAAGGTTCTTAACATAAATATTGGTAACACTACGTTGCGTGAATTGGATATTCTTGCTTCTTGAACCATTATCATCATTTCGTCGTCAACCTTTTGCGGATATCTAGTAATAATGTGGCTCTTCATCCTGTCATAAAGCGGTTCTATGATTTTACCAGAATGGGTGTAATCAATTGGATTCGCTGTTGATACTATTCTTGTATCTGGTTTGAATATCACGGGATAGGAGCCGGTAGTATAGATTCCTTCCTGTAAGACACTCAATAAGGCTACTTGTTTTCTCGGATCCAGCACTGGCAATTCATCTATACAAAATACACCATGTCTCGCTAGGAGTAACTGCCCAGGAGAGTATGATTCCATATTGTAAATCTCTACTCCTCTTTTTGCTATCTTTATGGCGTCTATCTGACCAACAAGATCCTTTACAGAGATGTCTGGTGTGGCGAGAAGATATTTGTAACGACTTGGTCCGTCAATCCAGGCAATTTTGGTGTCCAATCTGTTATTCCTTATGTTGTCCTCAGTTTCGGTTGAAACATAAAATTCTGGTCTTGATCGAGTGATCTCTTTATCGTCTAGTAATGACACAAGCTCGTTCTCTGGAATTAAAGTCGGTATGTCGTTTGTAATGGATCCTTCAACTATCGGAATGGGAGAAAGTAAATTCTTGGCAACCGTCTCCGCAATCTTAGTCTTTGCCTGACCAATTTGACCCACAAGCAACATGTCGTGCGAAGAAAGTATTGCTCTATTAAGGGAAGGAATTATGTCATCATCATAACCAATGATTCCTGAATATGGAAACTGCTGTGCCTTGAGTTTTGTTATTAAATTTCCTCGAAGTTGATCATTGACCGAGGCATGCTTATAATTGATTGATAGTAAGTTTTCAAGAGTTCTTATTTCCTTATAGTTTTCAGGTAGGCCAGATAATGTTTGCTTATAATCAGGGTCTGAATTATAACTTTTATGAACAATATCTCTAAAATTTTCAGAAATCAATTATTCATCATCTCGATCTACCAACAAATTTAAAGCTTTCAAAGCATATTTTGGTTTTGTCATGCTGTATTTTATTTCCACAATCTTCACTTAGCCTATATTTGTCAGCATGGTTTTTATTTCGGAAAATGATGGACGTAAATATTGTCGATATCGGAGTATAGGCATATCTTAAGAATAGCAGGCAAAGACATAGAGGGAAGCAAGAAGATCATTATTGCCCTCAGTCATATTAAGGGATTGGGTTATAATTTATCTCAAGTAATATTACAATCATTAAATATCAGTTCTAATGTGAGAATAGGATTCTTGACTGAAAAAGAGGTGAGCGATATTGAAGCCGCAATAAAAAATCCTTCTTTGATAGGAATTCCAAACTGGTATCTAAACAGAAGGAAAGACAATGATACCGGTACAGACAAGCATCTGCTAACCTCAGATCTTGATTTTACGATTTCAAACGATATTGAGAGAGAAAAGACAGTCTATAGTTGGAGAGGTTATAGACACATGTTTGGACTCAGAGTCCGTGGTCAATGTACTCGCACAACCGGTAGAAAGGGAGGTGCGGTTGGAGTAAAGAAGGTCGCATTGAGACCTACAGCCGGTGGACCTGGCGCCCCTGCAGAAGCAAAGGAAGGTGGTGCACCTGCATCAGCAATTGAATCCACTTCCGAGGCATCCGCTCCTAAAAGTAGTGCACCTAAATCTCCTGAAACCAAAGAATAGTGAGGAAGAATGGGAGATCCGAGAAAATCAAGAAAAAGTTTCAGACGACCAAGGAGAATATGGAATTCTGACCAATTAAGTTCAGAATTGTATATTATCGGTTCCTACGGTCTCAGAAATAAGAGAGAACTATGGAAGGCTCAAACAAAGGTTGCAAATTTTAGGAATCAAGCAAGAACTCTATTGGCGTTGACCCTTGAAGATAGACAGGAAAAAGAATCGCTTCTGTTGTCCTTCCTAAATAGACTGGGCCTAACTAGTACTGCATCGTTGGATGATATTTTAAATTTGAAGATTGAAGATATACTAGAAAGAAGATTACAAACTATTGTGATGAGAAAAATGGGTCTGAAATCACCATTGCAGGCTAGGCAAGTTGTCATACACGGACATGTATCTATCGGCAACAGAAAAGTGAACTTACCTGGCTATTTGGTAAAGAAAGAAGATGAATCAAAAATACTAGTTCACATTGAAGCTCCCAACAAACCAACACCAGAAGTAGCTGCTAGTTAGTAACTATATTTTTTATTCACTATTTGTGGAAATTTCGTCAACAATATCAATAGTGTCTATTTTTCCATCTGAATCCATATCAAAACCCTGAACTACTACAGCCCAATTGTCATCTTGATTGAATTTCTTCAAGATTTCATTACCGTGATTTGTCAAGGCGATAATAGCTGATTTAGTTCCTGCTGATCTTACCCCGGCGATAATCATGATGTTTACCTTCTCAGAGAAAGGATTTCTTATTTTTGCGATTAAGCCATGATTGTCAAGTGTGTGAGTTCTTCCTTGAGGTGCAATAAGTCCAGACCAGAAATTCGATTCGTCAAATCGTATCGGCAAGTATCTGTTAAACTCTGAAGTGATGATGTTTGTTCCAGGACCGCCAATAGAGATGATATTTTCTGTCTTCGAGATTTTCTCTGATTTTGCATCGACATCTAATTTTACTACAAAATTTTGTGGTAACGAACAAAAGCCACCCAAGAAAAAAGCAAGTTGAGCTGCATAGTGACCATCCCTTGCAGAGGATCGATATGGACCATGTGGATCTGGGGCACCCACCACAATCATCCCATCAAACATTCCATTATCAATGTAGTCATCAAAAAATGTCCGTACTTTCCCGTTGGTCTTTCCATTTCTTATGGTTTCAAATTTCCTTTCTCCCCAATCCATTTCAATTCCAAATGCCGCGTACTCTGTTTTGTATAGTTTGGCAGTTCCTCCTCGCACGAATGATGTTTCAACTTGACCGATTGCTCTGATCGTTAGTAGTTTCCTTATGTAATAATATGCGCTTTGTTCGTAAATCTTGAGTTCTTTTGCAATCTGCGCAGGATACATGGGCTTGCCTGCCAGAAGATTGACAATTTTCCATGCAATAGGATTTGATAGAACCCGCATTTCACTTGGTTTTTCAAGAATCAATATTTCCTTTGTGAATGTATTTTCATCTAGGGTATAGACAAGGCTTTTCCTATTCATTACCTACACATTTATCTACTATTATATATTAATCTTGTCCGGTATGTAAACTTGCATAATATGAGAAAAATTTACTATGGTCAGCGTACGATTTACCATCAAATAGCGTTATAAATTATTTTATAGTGGTAACTTGTAATGTTAGTAATTATTTTAAACCAAATAAAATTGTAGAATAGTGTTATGTGTTCAATAATTGGATATAAGGGCAATGAACACGCTTCTACCGTCTTAATAGAAGGTCTCAAAAAGATGGAATATAGAGGATATGATAGTGTTGGTATTGCGACAATTAAGTCAGGTAAACTCTTGATACGTAAAGGGGTTGGTAAGGTTGCAGAAGTCAATAAGGCTTTAAGACTTGATGAATTACCCGGAAAATTAGGAATTGGACATACACGTTGGGCAACGCATGGAGGTATCGTTGACTCTAATGCACATCCTCATCTTGCATGCAATTCGACAATTGCTGTTGTCCATAATGGTATAATCGAAAATTACGACGAATTGAAAGATGAACTTTACAGATCTGGTCATGAATTTAATAGTGAAACTGACAGTGAAGTTATTGCTCACCTATTAGAGGAATACTTTGAAATTACTGGTGATATCCGATTATCAATGATCTTTACTTGTAAACGACTAGTTGGTTCATTCGCATTTGTGGCTGTGTTTAATTCATCAACTTTATGTGGTGCCCGTTATGACGAACCATTGATCGTAGGTGTTGGTAACGATGACTATTTTCTGTCTAGCGACATTTTAGGATTCTTAAATCACACAGACCGTGCTATTTTTCTGGACAATCGTGACATTGTTGTAATTAATGATAGTGATATCTCTTTTTTCAATTTTGATGGGGATAGAATTTCAAGAAAAATAACACAAGTTGCATGGGAGTTAGGCGATGCTGACAAAGGAAAATATTCGCATTATACCTTAAAAGAAATTCATGAACAGCACCAAACAATAGTAAAGAGCATGGATCAGGACAAGAAAAATTTGGAAAAATTCTGCAAAATTATAACGGGTGCCAACAATGTCTTTATTACTGGAAGTGGAACTAGTTACCATTCAGCATTACTCGCAAAACAAATCTTCGCAAAATCAAAGATTCACGTTGAACCTATAGTGTCAAGTGAATTTCAATATTCAGCTGATTTACTAGACTCAAATTCAGTTCTATTGGCAATATCTCAGAGCGGTGAAACTGCTGATGTAATACACTCAGTAAAATCTGCAAAGAATAAGGGATCTAAGGTGCTATCGATAGTCAATATCCCGACTTCCTCTCTTGCTCGATTAAGTGATGCTTATCTGGAAGTCAACTGCGGTCCTGAAATAGGCGTTGCTGCCACCAAGAGCTTTACCAGTCAGTTAGCCCTGTTATACTACGTTGCAGACTTGATAGGTGAAAAATCAAATGGCATATTCGCTAGTAAGGATGTTTTGACCAATGCAGTTAATCAAGTACTTGAATTGGATACGCACATTGAAAGAGTTGCAAATGAAATAAAAGGATCAAAGGATGTATATATTCTTGGTAGATCTCTGCATTTTCCTATATGTTTAGAAGGTGCATTAAAAATTAAGGAATTGTCATATATCCATGCCGAAGGAATGGCTGCAGGTGAATTAAAACATGGTCCTCTGGCACTAATAGATAACAATAGCATTGTAATTGTCATTCATCCAGATGATTCTACTTATGTAGATACATTATCAAACATCCATACTATAAAATCAAGGGGCGCAAAAATAGTTGGAATTTCAAATAAAAAAGACGAAATATACGATTACCAAATTACCATCCCTACGATAAGCGAATGGCTATATCCTCTGATCGAGGTAGTCCCGCTGCAGCTACTGGCTTACTATTTATCCATTTGTAACAATGCAAACCCTGATTATCCGCGTAACCTCGCAAAATCTGTTACGGTAAAATAATGGTACCAAAATTGAATTGAATATGAACATGAGGCCAATCAATTAATCTTTCATACTACAATATTTTCAATATTCTTTTCATATTCCTCTTCCAATTTTCTCAAGAAGATGTCCTTTTCACGGGAACCATTTAATTTCAAAAGTAATGTCAATAGCGCACCCCCTGACCCTACTCCTTCTTTTACAACACCCTTATCGTACATTAGTAAACCATTTTTTGTCGATTTGTCTAAGCCCGGATTTACTGACAAGATAGGTACATCGGAAGAAATGGATCGTACCAGAAAATCTAAATCAGAGTTGTCATCATTAGTAACATATGAAGTGGTCCCAATGCAGATTTTATCAAGAGGAACTTTCAGAGAAGCCATAAGTGCAAGAACTGCTGCCATTTGTGTTCCTCCTGCAAGCATTACTCTGGATCCTGATTTGATTACACCCGTTGCGATCCCGGCAACTGCTGGTATCATTGGGTCGCCAAGCAAAGAAACTATTTTGAACGGATCTTTTAAATCTGACAGGTTGTAGTTTTTGATAGCCTCTTTTACAACCCGGATTTTCAAATCATGCGGATTTGTTGGCATACTACTACTCATTTTGTAATTTGCATCAATCCCAAATCCTGTCAATACTCCAAGAGCCGTAGTCGTTCCGCCAGGGATACTCTCCCCTAAAACAACCAAGTCATTTGACTTTGAGAGTTGGTTACCTAGCACGTTGCCGTAGTCAAAAGCTTGTTGTGCTTCAAAGAGTTGCAATGCTGCTTCATGTTGAATATTTTTTCCATAACTAATTCCAAATGAAACATACGGAATTTTCGGAGAAATTTTAGAACCTGAGTTTACTACTAAACATGGTATTTTTCCAAGTAACAGTGCAGTTCTTGTCAATAAAGCAGGAGTTGGTATTCCATCCGGTGTGGCTGGTACTCCCGAGATAGAAAAACATCTTCCATGGAATAGAAATTCAGAATCAGCTGGTGATGTGTACTTGATAAGATCTGGATTCGCTCCTGCAAAAGTTATACCTGGGACTTGACTTGTCTCTGTATATGAAATAGTACATACAAAAATAGGGTTCGTGGTGAGAAAATTATCAATCACGTTACTCTTTTGGGAACATAATATATCAAATTCTCTGGACATATTATTCATCATTTACCATATATTTTAAGAATGCCTCTTTAGATTTGAAATTAAGCATTGGATTGTTTGTTCTTTCATTTAGTATTGTTGATGTCGGTGTCATACCGTAATTGTGCCCAGGATAAACTACTAATGAGCCATCTAGCTTTGCAACTCTTGATAGACTATCGTACATATTTTCAGGATTACTTCCAGGAAGGTCCACTCTTCCGATATTTCCCACGAATAATGTGTCTCCTGTTATGATAGACTCTTTATTCATTATTAGACATATACTATCTTCTGAATGGCCGGGAGTATGCAACACCTCTAATTTCACTTGTCCAATATTGATAATCTCTCCTTCTCTTACTGATCTGTCCTTTTTGAGGATAGATTTTTCATGCTGGATTATCACAGCTTTTGTAAATTCGGCTGCTTGATCATTTCCGAGGACGTGATCAAAATGTGTATGGGTGTTAATTATGAATTTTGCAGAGATGCTGTTTTTTTCTAAAAACTCAAATATCCTCTCAAGATCCCATGAAGGGTCTATTATGGCTCCAATTTTTTCATGTTCATCATAGATGATGTAGCTAAAATTTTGCATATTTCCTACTGGAATCTGTACTATGCCCAAATTCAGACCACTCCTTGCTCAGATTCAACTGGTATTCCTATTTTCTCAAGGTGAAGCTTGCCGACATATTCATTATTTATTGTCAAGCCTTTTTTAATTCTATGAAAAGTAACAGTTGCGTTGGCTCTGACACATTTCTCATGAAAGGATCCATCATTTGGATCCAGTCCTGAAGGGATATCTACTGATACAACATAGGTATTTGAATTGTTAATTAAATCAATTGCAGATGAAAAAGGTTCTCTTATTTCACCCTTTATCCCAGTACCAAATATACCATCGATAATTATATCTGATTCTGAAACTTGGTTTTTGGCTAATTCAACAACATTTGGCCCTTTGAGGATTTTTATTGATTTCATTTTTTGAATAATGTCCCAATTGATCATTGTCTCTTCAGTTTTGATGTTCTTCATATCACCTAAAAGTACTAACGTAATTTCAATTCCATCCTTAGATGACAAGTGTCTGGAAGCGACCATTGCATCTCCGCCGTTATTACCAGTTCCGCAAAATGAGATTATTTTTTTACCTGCAAATGTAGGACCCTTTTCAGACACAATAAAATCAGCTAATCCATGTCCTGCATTTTCCATCATAAGTACCTTTTTCATTCCAAAAATTGAAGATCCATTGTCCTCTATACGGTACATTTGTTCAGAAGTAATAGGTTGCTCTTCTGTGGTCATGAATTGTTAGATGAATAAACGAGAAATAAAAATTATGAGTTGACTGTCTGTGATATTTTCAAAAGGGCATTACATAGTCCTTTAAATAAATTTTCTTTGTCTGGTCGTTTCTTATTTCATAAGTACTGCCATCATAAGTGCATTTTATAATTGGCAGATCTTTAATTTTCGAATATCTATCTGCTATTTTGTAATATTCTAGTAACTTTCTGCGAGTATAAACTGTTCTTCCTTCTTCTCTAATTCTCTTTTTTTGCATAAATTTAAAGGCCAAGATGACATGGGCCGTCTTGTATACCTGAAACATATCTCTTATTTGAAAACATCTTTGGATTTGATCGGATGGGACATACAGATTATCTGAGGTACCAGATTTTGCTTCAATAGACAAGAATATTGACTCTTTATTGTTAACAGCGATAATATCTGGTAAGTTTGCACTTGATCCTCCTAATCGTCTTGCGTTCCAAACATTGCCGTTCAATTTTTGAACAAGAACATGTTCAAAACTGTAACCTCTATTTCTTCTAATCCTGTTTAATCTGGTGTAGACTTGAGTTAATTCAAATTGCATTTTTCTCTTATTTGTAGGTGCTAGCGTTTCGTAAGTCTGAGTCTGATACACCAAGATATTTGGCATTGAACGTACTAGTATATAATCCAGAAAGAATGAAACTATTGAACAAACATGTCTTGAAAAACTATACGAGAGTTATTCTGGAGTTTTCAAATAATTAATAAATATATTGGAAATTCATCATTGTTCTATGATGCTAACAAATGTTCAGACTGACATGGAAAAAATCAATAAGAAATTCAAGGACGTGGAGGAACGAAGGAATGCTATAATAAAGGGGACTAGGGATGCCACAATCCTTTGCAGCAAGGCAATAGTCTCTTTGCATTCCCACAAGAAGAAAGAATCAATGGAATATATTGAAAAGGCCAAGAATTTATTGCAGCAATTTAGGGAGCTGGGAAAGGATGATCTTCAAAAATATCTGTATATTGCAGAGCAAGAATATGTCGAGGCATTTTGTTTATTTTCTATTGCAGAAGACTCTGTTATCCCTGGTATGAAATCCCTTGAAGTATCCGATGTTTCTTATGTTATGGGATTGTTGGACTGTATTGGAGAAATTAAGAGAATGATCATCGACAAAATTAGGGCCGAAGGCACTTCAAATGTAAATGCCTTATTTGAGTTGATGGATAAGATTTATGGCACTATTTATCCTCTGGCTGTATATGATAATTTGATGCCTGGTCTGAGGAAGAAATTGGACGTTTCAAGAATTCTAATTGAAAATGTTCGAGCAATAATCACTGAAGAACAAAGAAGAACAAAAATGATTGAGATGCTAGAACACTTTGAAGAAAAAATTACGGCTAGCAAAAATTCTAAGGCTTAGTAAAGACTATGCGCAGCCCAACTTAATGAATGCATCAGACATGGTCTTATTCAAACTTTTCTGCCATTCAGGAAAGTCATTTGGATTTGTTGGATAATTATTGTAGTGATTTACCAATTTCCTATTTACTTCTGCGGTGTGTTTCAAATCTTCAGCGAGTCTCTTATTTAGAGCCCCATGAATAAACATATTGAGCTTATCTACCATGCCGAACTCAGGATGCTCTCCATTGGTAATATTTTCTACATCCAGTTTTGAGAGAAAATGTTTCATTCCATAATTAATTTGCTCATTTGATAATTTTTGAAGCAGTCTTCTAAAAACCTCGAGACCGGCTGTCTTGTACCCATACGCTTCCACAAAATCCAAATTGTACTTCCAAAGTGATTCTTCGGAAAAATCATTGGCTTGAATTGAATCCACGACGACTTTTCCTGCTATAGTCGCTGCAATAATGGCAGGTCCAATTCCTCCTGCGTCAAGGGGCTTGGGCATCCAAGCCGAGTCCCCTACAAGTATGTATCCATTTGCTGCCAGACAATCATTCTGACGCCTCACTGAAACCTGCCATGTTCCCCAACTGTTACCATCATCAGACTCACCGTCTGCTATCTGCGGATTTTTTATTACTGGATTCAATTTGACATAGTCATCAATCTTTGTCTTCAAATCCTTACGTTCACCCTGTTTTCGATTATGTTCCTCCATTGCTTTTTGTTGAACTCCGAGGCCTATGTTCACTTTATTTTTCCCCTTGGGGAATACCCATGCATATCCACCAGGAGCTATGTTCTGATCTAGATGAATAAGACAATAATCAGGATCAAAGAATGTGTTATCTTCGCTTTGATTTTCAAAATTGTAAATATATCTGCCAGTTGCCTCCAGATCATCTCTATTGATTTTCCTTTGAATATGTGTTGTAATTGGGAGGTTTGTGCGCAGAACAGATGTCACACCTGTGCAGTCAACTACCACTTTGCAAGTTTTTTTGAAGGCAGATTTTGTCTGCAAGTCTTCCCCTTCCACGCCTATTACCTGATTGTTATCAGTTATCACATTTCTTAATGCCAAGTTATACTTGATTTCAATACCAACATTTAGTGCATCATTTAGTTGCTTCTGTGGCAGGACCTTCCTGTTCAAAATATATCCTTCCCCATCAAATGATATTGAAGTTTCATGATCTGGTGAGAATGCTATTACTCCTTTAACCGGGTGTTCAATTTCTGGATTTTGCCACTTTATTCCTATCCTCGATGTCATAAAATCAACACTATTCTTTCCAACAGCATCACCACACACCCATCCTGAAATTGTCTTTTTCCCCAGTTGTGGTGAAGCATTTCTATCAACGACTAATATTTTGAGAGATTGTTTGGAATAAAAAGCGGCAGAACTCGCAACTATCATGCCTGCTAAACCTCCGCCAGCTACTATAATATCATAATCCCTTAACGTCGATGCCATAAATCAAAATTGAAAAGATATTCAATTGTTAATTAAAGTTACGAATACTGGCTTCAAAGGAAATGGAGGGAGTGGGATTCGAACCCACGAACCCCTAAGGGACAGGATCCCTCATGGTCGCAAATTGATCTTGAGTCCAGCGCGGTTGGCCATGCTTCGCTATCCCTCCATCAACTCTGTCAGTCTATACTCCTTATTTCACCTTTACTGGTAGAAATGTCCAACGTTCGATAATTCCATTTCACAAATACAGAAACTTTATTATTGGAATAAGCGTGCTATTTGACAAATGGCGATGGAAACCAAAATAAATCAATTGCACGCTGGAATGCGGGGCATAAATGTAAAGGGTAAGATTGATTCAGTGAAAGAACCCAGAACTGTGAATTTGAGAAATGGTGAAACAGCACAAGTAGCCGACGCGATTCTTTCAGATGATACTGGGAATATTAAATTATCATTATGGAATGACCAAATAAACATGGTAACCGAGGGCGATGAAGTATCGGTTGAAAATGGTTATACTCAATCATTCAGAGGCGAAAACAGTCTAAATATTGGCCGCTATGGAAAACTTGTAAAACTATAATTTTATGTTCATTCTTGGAATTAGTTTGGTTTACTAAACACTGTTGACCTTTAGCGGTTCTCAACTAATATATCCAATTTCTGGTTGTTTCTTCTGAACCATCTGTTGAACTTCGTCACCTGATGCATTTTTGTCACCAATTCTGCGTTCAATGCTTTTTATCAACATTATTGTGTCCTTTGCTTTTTTATCCAGATCTTCCATATTAATTTCCAAATGCACGATTGAAAGTAACTTTTTTAGAATATATTTTGATGCATTTGCATCGATCACATATCCTGACGTTTCTCCGAGCAAACTAATGCCATTAATGTTGTGTATTTTACCGATACCTAGTAGAATACCGTTCATTCCTGAGATACTACCATTATCAATTCTCGACACGTTGTATGAGTTTAGGAGTTTTAATCCATTATCGTCTGTTGCCACGCCAAATATTCTTGGGTTTTCAACGAACATACCAGTTATGTATGCTCCAAGAGTTATAATTTGTGTAACGCCAAAATTTTTTGCCATATTTATTATTTCTTCACCCAACAAATATTCCACTTTAGAATTGACTGGTTGGGCATCTCCTGTAAGAAGCAAAAAATCATGTTTACCACCACTGTCTTTAGCATAATACAAAATATTCTTCATGAGTTCTACGGTGCCAGTATTCTTGATTATAACCTGGGGTGGAAATGAACTTGAATAAATGTCTGCCAAATGAACACATTTTAATTCTTCGATAATATGGTCGATCGCAAGTTTTCCGACATATCCGCTTCCCGGAAATCCGCAGATCAGAATGGGGGATTGTAATTTAGGAACTTTCTTGCTAGAATAAACAGCTTTTATATCTCTTTCAAAAAACGACATCATGGTATATGCGCAAAGTTATCTTAAATTCTTTTGCCGATTCAATAGCATAGAATTAGATGGACTTGAAATTTCAAAAAATAGAATAAAAAAAGTTAACCTGTTGAGTTAGTTGATGCCAGTGATCCTCTAAGCTCACCTTGAGGAAAGTCCGAAGTAAGGATATTGATATACGTCATATTCTGACTCATCAACTCAATTAATGATTCAAGTTTGCTTGGGGGCATTATCGGCGCTGTAGCATTTGTTAAATTGCCAACTGATGCTGCTGTAGCATTTGTTAAATTGCCAACTGATGCTGCTGTAGCATTTGTTAAATTGCCAACTGATGCTGCTGTAGCATTTGTTAAATTGCCAACTGATACTGGTAATGCTATATTAGTTGTCAGATTTGCCAAGGGCACCAATATGCTCGAGGAATTTATTGTACCTTCAATCAAATTACCATCGATAAGTCCTGAAGGCTCGGTTGAATTCATAAGCGAAACAAGAAGTTTTCCGTTCTCGGTAGAATCGCCTTTGTATAAGAACGCCCCTGTAACCTTGTCCAGAGATGTTACATTTATCTGGTATTTCAGACTATCATTGTTACCAACTACAAGAGCACTACCATAGGATTCGCTAAAAATAGGGGGCACTTCGTGTTCTCCTACCAAGTCCGTCCTAAAACTGACCTGTGCAAAAGCAAAATTACTCATCACCACAAAAGTCCAAATGCCCAAACTGACAGCTATCAAATATCTTAAATTATGCATGCTTATTGTTTACCTAACCCTTATAAAAAAATTATGAAATGCAATAATATGTGAGGATAAATAGCAGGGATGAAATTTCAAATTCCCATAACTAGGCAATATTCAAGTAGATGGATTTTTACTGGAATATTACTATTTTTAGTAAATATTTTCTATGTTAGCCACGGGTATTTTGAACATATGTGTAGAGCATTGAGGGCTATATTCTAAGTTGTGGATTCCTCTCTCTCTAACATTTGTTTTAAAGAGTCTACTAATCCATCTGCGTATCCAATTGATAAGACTGCCAACTCCTTTTTTCCTTGCCTAAAGAACTGGATGGCATCATCCAGATATAATTCTGCATTCTCCAGCATCTCTAGCGGGATTTTCTCTTTCTTTTTGGAAATTAGTGATTCTCTAATTTGCTTGATCTCATTTCTAATCATTGGTTCATATCTATTCATCATGTGGTCCGAAATGCCCTTTATCACAGCTGTATTATCACTAGGCGAATCTACCATTTCGGTCAAATTCAATAGTGCATCCTCTTCTGTAAAATGAAGTTTGGAAGGAAATATGATAGCATGTGGTCCTTTACCATAATCTATCCCAATTAGGGATTTAATTTTACCGCTGACAATTCTTTGACTTTCTGTACCAATTCTTGAAAGAACAATTAGAAAGGATTCCTCATAAACAAATTCGTACTTGATGTCTTTCTCTGTCTCAAGTAATCTTGAGAATACATCATTTGGTTTTAGAAAAAAAACAGATCCATTCTCATCCTGCCTATATTCAGTTAATATGATCGTATGACAATTCAAATTCAGGTTGTTAAAGATTGTCGTATAAACGCTTATTGAAGACTGTTTTTCTTCCATCATGGTAACAAGTTTCCCTATTTTGTAGATTTGTAATCCAGATTCGCCCACTAAAGAAGTAATTCCTGAGGCGGCATGTATTACTTTGACAATAATTTCATTCTTTATTGCCCTGATTCTTAATTCTGTAAAAGTTGTAGCTATGGTTGGATCTCCATAGCTTACCAATCCAACATTCAATGTTTTTGACTCATCTAATATTTGTCTGCCATCTTCCACGAACCATCTTTTTACAAATTCTATTTTTTTATTTGGCTCAAGAGTTGATTTAAGAATTTGAATAAAATTGTCCGAAATGGGCGATGTGAATCTTTCAATGTAAATTCTATCACAATCTTTTAGTATGTTTACTGAATTACACGTTTCAAAAGTATCATAAATTCCAGCACCAATCAAATACAACATATCATTGGTTCATTTGGTACGCGAATCCCTCTTATTATGGTGTAACCTTGAAGTGTGAAAAAGGGCCCGATTGTAAATTTCTATGCTTGTTAGATAGGACTGTATTTCTACTCTTTCGTCCTTAGAATGGGAAACGTGAGGTTCACCGGGTCCGTACGTTACCACCGGGATCTTTAAGGAATTCCCTAATACGTTCATATCACCAGTACCAGTTTTTCTTAAAAGTATTGGACGCGCCTTGCTAGTATCTAATATTGAGAGAGATAGAGCTCTAACAATTGGGGATGAATGGTCTGCTTCAAAAGGTTCTGTCATATCTTCAACTCGGTAATTTATTTTCACTTTTCTTAATTCAGAGATATTTCTTATAGAGTTGTCCAAGGCATCTAGCACATCCTGACATTTTACTCCATTTGGTACTCTAATGTCAATGGTTATCTTACATTTTTGTGGCGTAACATTATGACTTGAGCCTCCCGAAATTTCTGTGAGACTGAGGCTGACTGATTCACTTTTTTTATCTGTTTTGTTATATTTTGACGATATTTCGTTACTAAGCAATTTCCACACCTCGTATACTTCCTCTATAGAATTTTTTGACAACCAGGGAGCACTTGCATGGGCACTATCAAGTACATCACATGTAAGTCTTAATGCAAGTCTCCCCTTATATGAAATCGTAATCTTATCAATTCCACTCGGCTCTCCAAATATTGCATAGTCGACAGACAATTTATTCTTGACTAGCTCCTTTATTCCAGTAGCGTTCCCTTCTTCATCGACGACTCCTGCAAATATTATAGTTCCCCTCTGTTTAAATTCCGAGCATGCAAGAAGCATGGATATGAGTGGCGCTTTTGCATCGGACGCTCCCCTACCAAACAAGTATCCCGATTCTATTCTTACCGGGATTTGTCCTGGCACAGTATCCATATGTCCACACAAAAGGATTTTAGGACTACCACTTCCTTTAGTTGCGATCACATTACCAACACTATCGATACTTACTTTTTCAAACCCCAGATCATCTAAACATTTTTCCTTAATCAAATTAGCTAATTGTGCCTCTGATCTAGACGGAGTGTATATTTCGAGAGCTTTTTTCAATAATTCAATAGCATATGCTGAAGAGATCAATTTTGCTAATTATTTATTATGATTTGTTAGATGCTCTATAATAAGGGATGGGATATCTACTCCAGTAACCCTAACAGTATTCTTGAACTCTGTAGTATTGTTTACCTCGTGCACCAATAGTCCATTTTCACTTTCCATTAAATCTACTCCCAAAATCTCGCCCTTCATTGTCTTTGCAGCTTTTAGACAAAGTTCTTCCATTTCGCTTGTAACCTTGCATGCTTCTGCCTTTCCTCCAAGGGCCATATTGGTTTTCCATTCATTGTCACCAGAGTACCTATAGATGGCAGCAACTACTCTATCTCCTACGACAATGCTTCTGATATCCCTGGGAGGTCTTTTCACAAACTCTTCGAAATAGAATACATGGTATAATGGGTACATGTGTTCCCTGTCTTCTATTACTGCTTCAGCTGCCTCCTTATCTTTTAGTAATGCAATCATTCTTCCCCAGCTCCCCACCACAGGTTTGATAACTTTTGGATATCCGTTCTTATTCAGGATACTCATCGCTGACTGGTTAGAAAAGGCGCAAAATGCTTTTGGAATGGCAATGTCTGACTTTGATAATTCCATATGTGTAAATAGTTTATTCCCACACATGATCGCAGTATGCAAGGAATTTATCACCTGTGCACCAAGACCCTCAAATGCGGCAGTTGAATGCAAATTATTGTAATAACTCACACACCTTTGTAAGATGACATCATCACGATAATTTGATTTGTCTTGGTCCAGTTCGATTGAATTTTCTCTACAATTAATGACTTCTAATTTTATATCCTTTTTTTGCGCAGCTTCAATTAACGATTTTTCTTCCCATCTTAGTTGGTCATAAAGAATGAAAAAGGAAGGTTTGTTGGTATTCCCTTTCACTCTCCCCAATCCTCTCCGACAGATTGTGCAGGTCTTATGGTAAACCCATTACTAGATTTTATTAGTTCGTAACTGGCACCACAGTCAGGACATGTCACAATTTCGTTTTCCATCGCATCATCAGGAATCTTGATTTCTGCGTCACATTCAGTGCATTTTATCATTACTATCTCCTCTACTTTGATAATGCATCGTTAAGTATTTTTCTTTCTAATCTTTCGTCAAGATACAATTCCAAAATGTCTCCCATACGCAGTTCCTTTAGACCCTTGGCCATTTTCTCTGCTTCAACTTTTGAAGATTCAAGTCCAAGCAATGACAGAAGATAAGCAGCTCCGTTTTTACCGGCCAGCTCTCCAAACACTATTTTTCTTCTATTACCAACAAGGCGGGGTTCGAGAATTTCATATGCTGCTGGATTTTGTAGAATGGCCGCCAAATGCGTTCCTGCTTTATGCTTATACGCACTTTCTCCAACTATTGGTTTGGATTCAGGAGTTTCAATATGTGTATAATCAACAATAGTTCTTGAAAGGTCTTTTAACATATGTAACCTAAAATCATTGGGAATCCCATAGATGATGCTTAAAGCAACTGCTGTTTCTGCCAATGATGGAATGCCAGTTCTTTCACCAAATCCATCAATGGTAGTATGAATCTGATTTGCTCCAGCTTCACAACCTGCTAGTGCATTTGCTAATGCTAGCCCAACATCATTATGGCAGTGTACATCTAGCGACGACTTTTTCGTATCTATTTCGTCATGTACCATTTTAACCAAATTATACATTCCCTGCGGACGCATTATTCCTACAGTATCCGGTATGCTTATTCTTTCAATTCCTCGTGAATTCATCTCCTTGCACATTTCAATCAGGAACGATGGATCTGTTCTACTTGCATCTTCCATTGTAAAACGCGATTTCAATCCATGTGATTTTATAAAATCTGCAACTTCAAGAGCTCTGATTTTTGCCTCCTCTCTTGATATCTTTAATTTTGTAGATAGGTGTATGTCTGAAATTCCCATATATGTCGCCACCCATGTTGCATTACAGTCAATTGCCACTTCGACATCAGATTTAAGTGCCCTCACATGGGCCAATATGTCTGCTTTGAGCCCCTGTTTGATTATTGTCTTTGTTGCTTCGAAATGATCATGCGATACAACCGGACTTATTTCTATCTGGTTTACTCCAAATGAGTCTAGTAACCAGGCTATCTGTATTCTTTGTTTAATTGTAAATGATACCCCCGGATGCTGCTCGCCTTCCCGAAGCGTTGAATCTAAAATTCTTATTTCTTTGTTGGGTATTGTCTGATTATATATGTTCGCAAAATGATTAGGATCATCTGATTTTAGTGACATTTTTGGTAATTTATAACTTATTTCGAATACAATATAAATCTTTTCGGCTTTAAAAGAGCATTCTATGTAAGTGTCCTTAAGATAATGACCGTATCCGTATCAGAAACCCCTTCTATTCTTCTTATATCGTCAATGCTACTGTTAATTTCGTTAATAGAATCAGATGATAATATTACTGCTATATCATATTGCCCTGTTATTTCATAGATGACCTTAACTCCTTTAATAGTTTGGAGCTTCGATGCAACTGAATTCGTATCAGTAGTTGAGCTAACAGAAAGTAATGTTATGGCGCTAGTTTTTTTGTCTGAATTTTCTTCAATAGTAAATCTGGAAATCGAGCCATCGTCAATTAGATTCTTAATTCTTCGTCTTATTGCAGATTCAGATAGGCCTAGTTCCTTTCCGATTTCCACAAATGATTTTCTAGAATCCACTCTGAGGATCTCGAGGATCCGTTGATCAAATTCATTATCCTTTGACATTTCGCCTCTTCTCCTCGACAGATAGAATCTCATCCATTATATCAATAGCTCTGCTAACCTGTTCTTTTTTCATTACCAAAGGTGGCAGAAGTCTAATTATTGTTCTTCCAGAATACAACATCAGTAAACCTTTCTTTATTCCATCCAATAGTATGTCGCGTACATCAAAACGTGACTCCAAGGCAAGCATCATTCCCATACCCCTTACATCTCTAATAATGGGATGTTTTTGTTTTAATTCAATAAGTTTGTTCTTAAAATACGTACCCGTATCGGAGGCCTTGGTTACCAAATCTTCTCTTAATATGGTGTCAATGGTGGCATTTCCAGCGGAACATGCAATAGGATTTCCAGCAAAAGTTGAAGAATGTTCTCCCAGGTTCATACAGTTAGCTATTTCTTCCTTTACGAATGTTACACCTGCAGGGACACCTGAAGCAATACCCTTTGCTATGCACATTATATCTGGTACAGCATTCCAATTCTGACCTGCCCACATTTTACCCGTGCGTCCAAGTCCAGTTTGAATTTCGTCGAAGATAAGCACCAAATTCTTCTCAGTACACAAATCCCTAACAGCCTTAACATAACCTTCCGGTGGCATTATTATTCCAGATTCACCCTGGATTGGTTCTAAAATAACAGTTCCAGTGTTTTCATCAATGGCGTCTGTAAGTGACGAAATATCCCCAAACGGAACAAATTTTACTCCCTCTAACAGTGGATTAAACGACTTACGATATTTAGCGTTGTAAGTTACCGACAATGCTCCAAAAGTTTTTCCATGATAACCTCCATACATGGAGATTATTCCAGTTTTTTGTGAATATTTTCGTGAGAATTTTAAAGCAGCTTCAATTGATTCAGCTCCACTGTTACTGAAGAAAATTTTCTCCAACTTATCAGGTGCAATAGATTTTAACTTTGAAAGAAATTGAAGTCTGCTGTCATTATATGTAGACATATGGCATACCATAACTTTATTCATTTGTTGGGTTATTGCCTTTATGACTTCCTTATTACAATGTCCTATTATCGCCACTCCGTAACCGCCCATACAATCGATGTATTCCTTACCATCGATATCCCAAACTGTTGCGTCTTGTGCCCTATCAATAGTAACAGGAAATCTTTGATATAGATTGATCAGAAATGAATCTTCATTAATACTCAATTTGAAATCACCGTACAATCATCATGACCTATTGCACTTGTAATTGGATTTGACACTTTGCCTGATGAAATTATCACTTCTTTTGCCCCTAACATTAGCGCTTCTGTACTGGCCAATATCTTTTTTTCCATTCCAAAGCCAATTTTTGGCAGTGCCTCCTTGGCCTGACTGGCAGTTAAATTTTTCACTAATTTATCATCCAAATGCAAACCATTTACATTAGTCAGAAAAATCACTTTATCAGCCTTCAAGTTTCCTGCAATATATGCTGCAGCTCTGTCTCCGTCAACATTCAAAAATTCATAGTTTTCACTTAATGCAATTGGTGACACTACTGGCAAATATCCATTCTCTGTCAAAATATTTAGGAGTGGGGTTTCAACAGCCTGAATTTTCCCGGTATATCCTCCTTCTATGATCATCTTACGTCCTTTTTCATTCAATACAGTAAGTTTGGCTTTTCTAATCGCTCGCAATATTCCAGCATCAATACCTGAAATTCCCACTGCCTTTATTCCTGCTTCTACCATCATCTTGACAATTATTTTATTAATTTTGCCAGACATGACCATTGTATAAATTTCAGCTGTTTCCTTATCGGTGAATCTACTCCTAATACCACTGGGAGAAACTATGAACTTCTGTTCTTTGCCAAGTTTTGTTGCCATGCTAGTTACTTCGTTACCACCACCATGTACTAGAACCACTTTTTCATTTTGTGAAATTTGGCGCAAATCTTGTATGATTGATGGGTGTAGTTCATTAAGCACACTCCCACCAAACTTGATGACTATCATACCGGTGTCAATGGTGTGTATCTTAATCCATTGGTCTCGTTGAATCCGCACATGAGGTTCATGTTCTGGATCGCAGAACCAGCTGCGCCCTTCATCAAATTATCGGATGCCGAAAGTGCCACAATGCGATTCGTATTTTCATCCATGTCAAATCCAACATCACAGAAATTGGATCCTACCACAAATTTAGGATCTGGGAATTTATACAGACCCTTTTTATCCCTTATCAATCTAATAAATGGTTCCTCTTTGTATGAGTTTCTGTACGCTTTCCATAGCTCAATTTCTGACCTGGGCGCATTCAGAAATACGTGATTGGTAGTCAATATCCCTCGTACCAAATTAACAGCGTGAGGACTCATGCTTACCTTGATTTTTTCGCCAGATACAATGCTCAATTCCTGTTCTATTTCCCCTGTATGTCTGTGTTTGGAAGGCTTGTAAGGTCTTATCACTCCATATCTCATGGCGTGATGAGTGCCGGTACTATCAGTCGCCCCTGCTCCAGAGGATCCAATTTTACTATCCACTATGATATGATTAGTATCCACAAACTTGTTCTCCATTAAAGGTTTCAGAGCCAATATTGAGGTCACTGCCATGCACCCGGGACAGGAAACTAATTTTGCATCCTTGATTTCTTTTCTATGAATTTCTGGTATACCATATACTGATTTAGAAAGTAAATCAGGAAACGGGTGTTCCCATCCATACCATTTTACATAGTCATCTGCATTCCTTAATCGAAAGTCTGCTGATAGATCAACTATCTTGATGTCAGTACTGTATAGATCCTTGACGATGTTCAATGCGTTACCGTGAGGAACTGATACAAATACCAAATCACATTGATTTACAATCTTGTCCAATTCCATAGGTGAAAAAGTTAGATCAATGAAACCCTTTAGACTTGGATGCACTCTGTGAACATATTCTCCAGCATTCTGTCTAGAAGTCAAAACAGATAATTCTACGTCGGGGTGAACTACCAACAAACGCAAAAGCTCCCCGCCTACATATCCTGACGCACCAATTACTCCTACTTTAATCAATTTCTTCCCTTACCGAAATTTCTACTATGACATCTTATGAATTTTGTTATCCATGACACAAGGCTTGACTTCCAATAAGAGCGACACAGATTCAGAATGCAAATCTATTTCGATGAATTCTTTACCAAATAATCAGTCATTGCGCCTGCTATGTCCGATTTACATACTGTTGAGGCCCCTCTAAACTCCACCGTGTTATTTACTTCGTGTACAAGATACCCTCGGTCCTTGTCCTCCATAAGGTCAACGCCCAAAATGCCTCCACCTACTGCATTTGAGGCTTTTAGCACGATTTCTTGTAATTCTGAAGTCAATGGAGCTATTTCCGTTCTACCGCCTACAGCCACATTTGTTCTCCATTCGTTTTCTGATGAATATCTAAAGACGGACGCAACCACCTGATCCCCTATTACAATGCATCTAATATCACGTGAAGGCCGGTCTATTAATTCTTGGAAATAATAAATCCTTGAAAATGAATTGTCATTATCCTGTCTTGAATCTAGCATCATTTCAGCCATAGATTGGTCCTTTATTTGGTAAACCCCTCTCCCCCAAGAACCGATGATTGGCTTGACTACTAATGGATATCCAAGATTTTTCATACATTCTCTTGCTGATTCTGTACTAAAGGCAAAAGTTGTCTTGGGTGTCGGCACATTATTCTTTTTTAAAATCAGAGATGTAATTAGTTTATTTCCACATATTTCGCTTACTTTAAATGAATTTACTACCGGTAACCCCATCTGCTCCAAACAATATGTCAGATGCAAACCCCTGTTATAACTAATCACTCGCTGGAATACTATGTCTCCAAATCTTGGATCTCTTTTACTTGATTCAGTATCAAATGTTAGTGACTTTCCATCTACTAAAGTGGCTTCAAAACCTTTTTGCTGGATATCGCTGTATATTTTTTTTTCTTCAAATCTTAGTTTGTCGTATATTATGCATATTTTGATCAACTATTGTCCCCAGTCTTCTCCGACTGATTCAGCTTCCTTCATTTCAACTGTCTCATCAGTCTTTGATACAATTTCAAAATCAGTACCGCAATCCGGACATGTGATAATTTCTCCGACCATAGAATCCTGTGGGATAGTCAGTTCTGCACCGCAGTCTTTGCACTCTTTTTTCATTTTATTTTACTCCTTTCCCCTTCGCAGGTATGTTCTTTGATAGTTTATTGGCAATAACTGTTTCCATCCCCCATAACTCTATAAAACCTTTTGCAAGGTTTTGATCGAAGACGGAATCTGAGGCATATGTCGCAAGGCTCTGTCTGTAGAGTGAATTCTCTGACTTTCTTCCAACTACCTTCGCTGTTCCATTTTGCAATTTCATCCTCACTTTTCCTGTAACCCTATTTTGAGTTGCCTCTATAAACTTATCCAAGTCTTCTCTAAGAGGATCGAACCATAATCCAGAATAGACTAACCAACTCCACTGGTCATCAACAATTTGCTTAAACCTAAGCTCATGCTTGGTTAGCACAAGTTGTTCCAGGTCTTTATGTGCGGCTAGAATTGTTAGAGCAGCCGGAGCTTCGTATATTTCTCTGGTCTTTATGCCAATGACTCGGTCCTCTATATGATCTATTACCCCAATTCCATGTTTGCCTGCTTTAGTGTTCATATATGTGATAATGTTGATCAAAGACATCTTTCGATTGTCAACAGTTACTGGTATTCCTCTTACAAATTCTATCTCCAAGTATTCCGCTGGAATATTCTTATTTTTGACCAAACTAAAAATCTCCTCGGGAGGTTCTGCCCACGGATCCTCTAATTTTCCAGCTTCAATAGCACGTCCCCATATGTTCGTGTCAGTACTGTATTTTTTGATTTCCTCATTGAGTGGAACATTGTTTTTTTTCGCGTATTTTATTTCACGGTCTCTTGTGAGATTTAACTCTCTTATTGGCGCTATAATTTTTATTGCGGGATCAATCGATGACATTGCAATATCAAATCTAACCTGATCGTTCCCCTTACCTGTGCATCCATGGGCAACCGCAATTGCCTCTTCCTGAGCTGCGACTTTCATTATTTTTTCTGCAATTAATGGACGTGCTAGAGCAGTAGCAAGTGGATATTTTCCTTGGTAAAGTCCATTAGCCTTTATAGACTTACTCACATAGTTTTCTACAAATTCCTTCTTGGCATCGATATTAACATGCTTTATTGCACCAAGGACCTTTGATTTTTTTCTAATTCCCTCAAAATCATCATTCTGTCCACAGTCCACAGTAGCGGTTATTACCTCCATTTTGTGATTGTTCTGTAGATATTTCACACAAACAGAAGTATCCAACCCCCCAGAGAAAGCTAATACCGCCTTTTTATTGGACATTGATAAAGCAACGGATATAATTATAGACTTATATTTTTTTGATTAAGCCTGAAAATGTCACTCGAAAAATGAAAACTATTAAAACATACTTGATCAATATCTCCTTATGCATTACGGATATGATTTTGAGGAAGTAAAACAAAAGGTAATTTCTACTTTATCTCAAAACTACGCAGGTCTTTCTGGAGTAGAACTTTCAACAAAAACCAAAATAAATCGAATGACCCTCACAAAATACTTGAATCTAATGCTAACACAAGGGCTTGTGAGAAAAAAAAAATTGGAACCGTTAATGTATGGTACTTGGACAAAGATGCTCCACAAATAGAATTCCCACTAAATGTCCGAAATTTACAACAAAAATTTTTGGAATGCCTGATTCAGGGAAATGAATCACAAGCAATAATTATTATTTCAAATTTACTATACTCAACGATATCAAAGGAGAGAATACTATTTGATATTATTTTACCAACTTTGAATATATTGAATGATATGTACTCTAGAGGGAAAATTAGCGAAAGCGAAAAAATACTAATTTCTACATCTGCGATTGACCTAGTACTTATGACAAAATTTGTTTCTACATTAGATACTCCTAAATTGAAAGCTTCTTCAATTGTCGTTTCTGGTTCAGAGGAGGCAAATTATTTTGCAAGGATTGCTTCTGTTGTCTTGTATTTGATTGGGTGGAATTCATTATACTTGGGAAATGTTGAAAACAAGATAGATCCTTTTTTCGATATTGACATTCAGAGACTTGTGACTAGGAAATTGAAAAGTATGAATGGGCTTTCAGTAGTCATGATTTTTTCTTTTAACGTAAACACCTTGAAATTCTTGTCAAATACTATCAAAGTCCTACGGAAAAAAGTGGAAAACGATCTGAGGATTGCTATATTTACTAACATTGACTTGATGCAAGAATCACAGGGCATGGATGTTGATTATTGCACGACTGATCTAAAGGCGCTTATAGACTGGGTAAAAGAGGAATATCGCATGTCATCTTGATTTCTCTAGCAATCTTAAGTGGGCCGAAAGGGATTTGAACCCTCGGCCTTTCGATTATCAGTCGAACGCTCCGCCAAGCTGAGCTATCGGCCCATAAATCGAATTAATTAGAGGATATTTATTCTTGTGGATAGCAAAGTGTTTGATAAAAATGCATTTAAGTCATGCAAGAAACTAACTTGTTAATTGGCACCTCAGATCAACAAAGTTGCAATAATTACGAAAATCAAGAATGAATTGGCTCGAGATGCTGCACGATTTATTGCAAATTTTTTAGAAAAAAAGGAGATCAAGATATTTTCAGTTGAATCTCTGGATATTGAAAATGTTCAATGTGTTGATCCAACGCAACTTGTCAATACAGATCTGGATCTGGTCTTTGCCATTGGTGGAGATGGTACGACGCTTCGTGCTTTCAGAATGATAAAACAAAATACTCCTGTTTTCAGTTTAAACATTGGTGGCACCAGGGGCATCCTTGCTGAGGCAAACACAAAACCCATTGAACAGCAACTCCTAGATATTTTCAATGGGAATTATTTTTACGATAAGAGATTGCGATTGCAAGCAAACATTGATGGTACTGTAATTGGTCCGGCTCTTAATGATATAGTCATTACGAGAACAAATTTGACCAAGACTCCTACATTTACGATTAACGTGTTCGATTATCCTGTTTCACAAAAAATGGACGGAGTAATAATTTCTACTCCCACCGGTTCAACTGGACATGCCCTTTCATTAGGTGGACCTATAGTCCATGAAAATATGACTTGTGCCATGATTTTGCCTGTTGCACCGGTTAATAAGACTCCTGCATTGATTGTCGAATTAAGAGATTTCACCATCAGTTCCACTGATAATTCAAAAATTATTATTGATGGCCAAGAAGTGTATGATGCTACTCTGGAAAATCAGATCACGATTTCTAAATATCCATTTGATGGTGTATTCCTCAGAATTGGTAAAAGAGGAATCAGGCAACTTGAAAAACTTGGTTTCTGAATCTGTATTAAAATTTGCTCTAGATGCAACTGCATTTTATCAAGGATTTCATTTGCGTTCTAGTAGTACGTGCATCACAACAGTATTAGTATTTGAAGAGATATCTCATATTCAAGAAAAGTTTTCAGTTTTGGAGAGTTTGATCTCTAGTAACAGAATAATGATCCTTGAACCAAATGAAATAACAGTAAAAATGATCAAGTCCGTAATTACTCAATTAGGAGAAACTCGACTTTCTGATGCTGATGTCTCTATAGTTGCTTTGGCTAAGGAGTTCAATGCAACACTAGTGACTGATGATTTTGCTATATGCAACTTGGCAAAGAATTTATCGATTGAATTACTTAATTTGGGAACAAAGGGTATTAAGGATACAAGAAAATGGATCAAGTTCTGTAAGAGCTGCGGAAAAGGATATCCACCAACTCAAATGGTTTGTTCTTTATGTGGAAATAAATTGCGAATAAGATTCAAAAAATTAAGTTCCAAAACTATCAACGATCAAAAATAAATATTTAGAGTTCCACTGCAAAATCATTCAGCTACTTGGATAACGGTTGGATGTAATAGTTTTAAGTATAGTGTGTTTGTTTTGAGTTCGCTATTGCGGTGGATGATTTGAGCGTCGTTTCCAAATTTCTTGATATATCCAATAATAATTAGTGCCCAAGGTACTATTGATCTGTCTTTTGAGTCAAAATGCAGCTTTAGCATGCTTTCCTGATTTTCATATTCTAGATATCCTGAGTAGCTGATTCTTAACGCAGAATCGACAATGTTTATGAGTTCTTCAATACTTTGGCATTGAACATCGCTGTCAAGTTTTTCTATCTTATCAATTAGCAATGAATAATCGTTATCATTTTTCATTGAGATATCAAGTAATACGTGCGAAAGATCGCTTTCTACCATTCTTGACAAAATTAGTGCTGCTTTTGGAAACTTACCGTCAAGCATACTTGTATTGAGTCTCAGGGCTTTTTTCCATTTTTCATGGAACAGGTTGACGTAAGCTGAACCAAATGGATCTGCTGTCATTACTAATGAGGCTTTCCCGTTAGTACTATCAATAAAAATGATTTTCTTGTAATCAAAAATCAAAATATTTCCAGAAGTAGTATCAGATCTTGTTTCCACACCGTCTGGCATTGTACCAATTCCATCAGTGATTATCGATTCTATGCCAAGTAACATTTTGATGTTAACTCCCTTCTTGGAGGCTGCGGCAATAGAAGATTTACACTGAAAGACGACGTTTTGTCCCCAAGAATCAAGGATCAAATCTATGCTTGATTTGCTCGATGAAATCAACTCCTCTATTTTTCTAACTACCATGTTGGGTTCTAATATCAAGTATTTTTTTTCTTCATAGGATTTTTTTCCTTCTTGCCTCATTTTCTCCAAATTTTCCAAGATATTGTGCATTGAAGCCAATCTCCTTTCTTGCAGAGTAATAATATCACCAAAGGCCTCGTTGGGCGGAGTGGCCGCTGCGATCATCGGTTTCTGACTAGAAAGAGTTGAAAGTTTTTTCCTTTCTAATTTTTTTAAAGTTGTATATATTTTTGTTCTCGGTAGATTAGAGTAATAGGCTATCTCACTAGCCCCTAATGTACCTCTTGAAACTAAAGTAATGTAAGCCATCGATTCATATTTTGATAGACCAAACTCCTCCAAATTGGCAACAAGATCCAGATAATTGGGAATATCGTTAGGGCCCTTGATCATGTGCACTTCTTTTATACTATGGACGTAAAGCAAGATGTCAATTTGATTGGACAAAACAAAAAAAAATGTAAAGCTGAAATTACTTTAAATCAGCCCAAATAATCGATTCATCCAGTTTTCCAGAATTCGTTCGCATCAAGTTTTTCGGTGAAATTATTGATTAAGGTATAAATCATGAACACAAAATATCATTTTGAGGTTAATTACCATGCATTTTTTTACACTTTTAGATGATTATATGATATTTTTTCTTGGCCTTTGTTCAATTTATTTTGTCGCTTGACCAATATAGATTCACAATGCAGTAATTCAAAGGAATACTCAGAATTTGTATGAGTATATGAGTTTAGCTCCACAGGAACTAGAGAATAGCGCTAGTAAATATGCTGCTGAGGCAATTAGATTGGACTCAGAAGGTTCCAATGGGCTGGCAGTTAGCGCGTATCAGAGGGCTGTTGAAGCCTTAGTCAAGTTAGTACAAATTTATCCTGATTACAAGTTGAATAAAATTTACATGGAGCGAGCAAATTCCTATCAAAATAGAATAAAAGCTCTGCAGGTGTCTAATTCATTATGTGATTCTGATATTAGTAAATTAGGCGGCTTTGATCACAAATCTGCGAATTCTACGAATCCTATTCTGAATAATATGCAGTCGGCAAAAAAGAGAAATGCCCCTAATTCGGATTGTAGTTTGTACTTTGAGGAACTTTTGATGACGGATAAACCAAAGGTTTCTTGGAATGAGGTTATTGGTCTAGAAGACGCAAAGAGAGCTATGAGGGAATCCATCGTATATCCAACTATGAGACCTGATCTACTGCCTCTGGGGTGGGCACGAGGAATCTTACTATTTGGACCACCTGGGTGCGGAAAAACATTACTTGCCGCTGCAGCTGCAGCAGAAATCGAAGGTTATTTCATAAATGTTGATGCAGCTTCGATGATGAGTAAATGGTTAGGCGAAGCAGAAAAAAATGTTTCAAAATTATTTACTATGGCACGCAAGTTGCATGATAGTGAGGGTGTTCCGGTTCTGATATTTGTAGATGAGATAGATTCACTTTTGGGTAATAGAAATAGTGAGGTAGGCGGAGAGGTTAGAGTAAAAAATCAGTTCCTTACTGAAATGGATGGTATTAATGGAAAATCAAGAGAGTCAAAACTTTACGTCATAGGTGCAACCAACAAGCCATGGAGTTTGGAAGCGGGATTTCTGAGAAGATTTCAAAAAAGGATTTATGTATCTCTACCAAACAAGGAATCTCGAATTAATCTTTTCGATCAGTATACAAAAATGCTACAAATGGAATCAACGCTACAAATAGAAGATCTTGCAAAGTTGAGTGATGGTTATAGTGGGAGTGATGTCAAAGACATCTGCCAATCTGTTCAGCTGCGTGTAGTAGATGAGTTATTCCAAAGTGGAAAAGGATTGGATAGCGATTCAAGTACTCGATCCATAACAGAATCTGATTTTAGAGAAATACTAAAAATGAGAAGACCCAGCGTAAGCATAGACATGATTCGTGCCTATGCAAGATGGAGCGAGCAATTCAAGGCTCTCTAATTCTAGTTTACTTTTTGAAAGCTACTAATTGCGTCAGTAATTTTTCTTGATGCAGAGTCCTTTCCTTCCCATCCTGATACCTTCACATATTTCCCTTTTTCCAATTCTTTGTAGTGTTCAAAGAAATGTTTTATCTGGTCTCTTAGATGTTGTGGCACATCTTCGATATCTTTAACATTTGAGAAACTTGGATCAATTTTGGAGGTTGGGATAGCAACAATTTTTGAATCTTGTCCTTCTTCATCCTCTGTGTGTAACACACCTACGGGCATTACTTTTATCAGAGATAATGGCGCTAGTGGAGTCTCTCCTAATACTAAAACATCAACTGGATCTCCGTCTTTCTCAAGTGTGTTGGGCAGGAATCCATAATTGCATGGATAATACATTGCAGTAAATAATTTTCTGTCTACAAAAATAAAACCACTTTCGGTATCATACTCATATTTAATATTGCTGCCTTTTGGGATTTCAATCATCGCTGTGCACTGATCAGGTGACTGCTTGATAGAACCAATTCCTTGATTTGTTGTCATGCTTTCTACATAATAACCGCTATTTATATTCGAAAAGGTTTTGGGTGGGTTGGTTGAATTTACCATTTAGAATAACTAGGGATTTTCAAATAAGAACAAATTTGGATAGAAATTTGATAAAATTATAAAAGAGAAAATAGAATTGAGATTCGCATTAATGGAATTAGCAGCAAAGTATGACCCAAAGGAAATTGAATTTCAAATTAACTCATATCTCGATAAAATTGATAAAAAATCATTACTTGCTACAGAGCTATCATCATATGAAAAAACACTTGGTTTTGTTGAAGGTCCACCTACTCTAAATGGCGAGCCGCATGTAGGTCATCTTAGAGGACGTATAATCAAAGATCTTTGGTTCAGATACAAAACTTTGCAAAAATATAGGGTTATTTTCCGAGAAGGCTGGGACACCCAAGGTTTACCCGTGGAGCTTCAGGCAGAAAAAAATTTAGGACTAACTGGAAGCAAGGCTGAAAATATCAAGAAGGTTGGGATCATAAAAATTGTAGACGCATGCAAAGATCTAATTAAAAAAAATTCAGAAAGATGGATAAAAGTTGATGCGCTGCTTGGAATGTCTTTTGATTATGAAAATGCATATTGGACTTTCAGAGATGACTATATCGAAAGAGAATGGCAGGTACTTAAAAAAGCACGGGATTTGGGAATTCTTAGGGAATGGTTTAGGGTAGTTGCCTATTGTCCTTCCTGTCAAACATCATTGAGCAATGCGGAAGTTAATCAGGGTTACAAAATTCTAGAAGATCCATCTTTTTATTACAAAATGAGGTTGAAGGAAGAAGATACTTTTCTTGTGGTATGGACGACAATGCCATTTACACTAGTAACGGACGAATTAATTGGTGTTAATCCGGAAGCGGACTATGCATATATTTCAGTTAAGAACCAAAAATGGATTGTAGGATATGACAGGCTAAATGATTTGATGACAGAACTCAAAATTCAAGATTTTACTGTTGAAAGGATCATAAAGGGATCAGAATTGGATGGAAAAAAGTACGTTCACCCATTGTTGGCAATGATCCCTGGTCTTAAGGAACTTAGTGATGACAATAAAATACATTTTGTAGTCGCTGAAAATTTCGTTGATGCTAGCACTGGTAGTGGCATTGTTCATTTATCGCCAGCAAACGGTCAAGAGGATTTCGACATTGCAGTCAAGCGAACTGTTCCGATTTTTGTTCCGATAAATGATAAAGTGGAATTTACAGACAAGGCAGGTATTTTTAGTGGAAAATTTGTACGTGATGCCGATACTTTGGTTGTTGAAAAAATGAAGGAATCAGATGCATTCGTAAAGTTGGGGCGAATTAAGCATCAGTATCCAACTTGTTGGCGCTCAAATCACAAGGTTGTCTGGCTTGCAAGGCGCGAATACTTTTACATGATAGATAAACTCGAAAATAAGCCCATGAATGCTGTCTCAAATGTAAATTTCTTTTTTGATTCTCCAAAAAATAGATTTGTTGAAATAATTAAGGAACAAGTACCGTGGTGTATATCGCGAGAGAGAGTATGGGGAACTCCTCTTCCTATATGGAGTTGTGTCCAATGTGGTATGAAAGAACCTCTCTTTTCCAGAAGTGAAATTATCAATAGGGCTTCAAAGTTGCCCGACGGAGAACATTTTGAATTGCATCGACCATGGATTGATAATGTAGTGATTAATTGCTCAAGATGTAACATAGCTATGAGTAGAGAACCATTCGTTCTTGACACATGGCACAACAGTGGCGCTTCGCCTTACGCTGGATACTCAGACGAAGAGTACAAGAAACTGATACCCGCTAAATTTCTCACCGAAGGAATAGATCAGACTAGGGGATGGGCGTACACATTGCTGATGGAAAATGTAATAATGCAGAACAAGGGACAGGCTCCTTTTGAATCGTTTCTATTTCAGGGACATATATTGGACGAGAAGGGAAATAAAATGAGTAAGAGTTTGGGCAATGTATTGGACGCCAATAGGGCTTTGACTGAAAATTCAGTTGATGCAATAAGGTACTATTTTATGTGGAAGTCATCACCTATTGAGTCTTTAAATTTCAGTCTTAGCGAAATGGGATCCCGCCCTTATCAGGTACTCAGTACTCTGTATTACCTACACGTATATTTGATTCAAAATGGTACATATGATAAATTTGACACCAAAAATATTGATCTAGATTCCTTCATAAAAAGTAAATACTTTACTTTGATTGAAGTGTGGATTTTATCCAAGTTAGAATCGTTAATTAATAAAGTAACGTTGTCGCTTGACTCATGTAGATTTAACGAAGGAGCGAAGGATTTAGAAGAATTCATAATCAATAGTCTTAGTCAAACTTATGTCCCCATGACCAGAGATGATTTATGGGATGATAGCGTGGAAACATTAGAGAGAAGAAATGTAATATATGCTGTACTTGGATATGCGTTATACATAATTGACATACTCCTTCATTCTTTCAGTCCATTCATAACGAATTATCTGTATCTGTTATGCTTCAAACACAAAGAAGAGATACTACTAGAATCTTGGCCACAATCTAATCCACAATTTGTGAATACTGAAGTCGAAAGTACAATAGACAAATCAAAGCAAATAGTTTCATTGGTTAACGCCGCAAGAATGAAGGCAAAATTCAAGAGAAGATGGCCCATAAGTCAAGTCGTTATCTGCACTGAAGATAGAAATATCTCTGAATCAAATGAATTGTCTGAGATATTAAAAAAGCAGCTCAATACAATGACTATAAATGTCAAGATAGTGAACTTTAACAATATCCTGGAAAAGCTGAAATTTCTATCCGGGGAGAAACTTATTACTCTCACTGCAAAGCTTAGAGTAAATAAGGTAGCTCCCAAATTAAAGAACGATCTAAGAAATGCCCTACAATCATTTGATCAAGTTGACTTTAATGATTTATTTACCCAGTTTGTCACCAAGGGGAATTTCGATCTAGAATTCTTGTCCGGTAAGATCGAATTGTCAACAGATGACGTGGAATTTTCATATGCAGGAAGAGCACCATACATAATGATGGAATCTGATCCGGAAAAGATTGTTGTGTTTATTGACACCACTAGGAGTAACGAGTTGATATCAATGGGACTTATGAAAGATATTGCAAGAAATATTCAACAATTGAGAAAGGAAAGGGGGTTTGTTCCTACAGAAATACTATCTGCTGCATATATTTCGGGACTAGAATCAGACGACTTATCGTCACTCGAAAACTTGAAGGGCGAATTAGCATATTATGTAAGAGTAAAGCAGGTAATCATGAGTCCTAACAAATTAGACGATGTCGTTTACAAGGAAATTGAAATAGACGGAAGAAAAATACTCATATCTGTACAGTAGGAAACGATGTTCTCAAAATTAGCAATATTGGAAAATTTTTGACTCATATCTTTTATTGATAATCTATCAATACATATACTCTGACAGAGGTACTTCTTTAGTTAGAAATCTCATTTGGGTTTTGGTACAATATTGTATATTAGAACCACTTATTAGTAATCAATATTGTGATTAGTACTAAGGTTACCTAGATTTTCCATATTTTTAGAAGCAATGGAATTTCTAATCAATTGATAACTGCTATCATGACAATTACAAGAACAAAATTTTTCAATACATCGTCCTCCATTATCAATCCTTTACAATCGCCATGATTATTACAAATACACATTGACGATCTACCCAATAATTGTAATTCATTGCAACTATTGTATATTTTTTACTATAAATAATATGACAATAATTAAATTATGCTCTATCATTGTTTTTTTGTGGAAGTTTACTCTGAAAAACGGCCATGGGGTTCATTTGAAAAGTTTAACGAGAATGAACAGTGCACCGTGAAATTACTCTACATTAAACCTGGCTCGCGATTGAGCCTTCAGTATCATAATAAACGAAAGGAATTTTGGAAAATAATTAAGGGGTCTGGCACCGTAGAAGTTCAAGACAAGAAATCAACTCTGACTGAAGGCGATAATATCATTATTCCATCTGGAGCAAAGCACAGAATTCAAGCTAGCAATTCTGGTTGTACGGTTTTGGAAATATCATACGGAACCTTTGATGAAGACGATATAGTAAGGATTGAAGACGACTATAATCGCATTTAGAAATTAATAACGCAGTTAGCTGCTACCTAGTATCTCGACTAGTAACCGACGGCAAGAATTCCTAGGATTTGTTGCTCTCTATTTAACGAAATACAAATAAAGCCCTATTATCGCTTTTAATCTAATGAGCGCAAGTAAGAAACCCCACATGAATCTTGTAGTAGTGGGACATGTTGATAATGGTAAATCGACTATTGTAGGTCATTTGTTAGTAGATATGGGCGTAATAGATCAAAGAACCATAGATTCGTTTGCCAAAGAATCAGAAGAAACTGGAAAAGGTGATACTTTCAAATACGCATGGGTACTTGATAGCATAAAAGATGAACGTGAAAGAGGAATTACAATAGATCTAGCATTTCAGAAGTTTGAAACTTCTAAATATTTTTACACCTTGATTGATGCCCCTGGACATAGAGATTTTATTAAGAATATGATTACTGGAGCATCAGAAGCAGATGTCGCTATTCTTGTAGTATCTGTCAAGCCCGGTGAAACTGAGGCTGCTACTGATCCTGGTGGCCAGGCAAGAGAACATGCATTTTTGTCAAGAACCCTTGGAGTTGGTCAAATCGTTGTTGCCTTGAATAAGATGGATGATTCTCAATATTCAGAAGCACGTTATAACGAGGTCAAGGAAACAGTCGAAAAAATGCTAAAGTTAGTAGGCTATAATGTCGCTAAAATAAGCTTCATACCTGTTTCAGGATGGAAAGGAGATAACTTGGTCAAGAAATCAGAAAATATGCCCTGGTATAAGGGACCTACCTTATCTGAAACACTTGATCAATTTGAGCCTCCAGAAAAACCATTAGGAAAGCCACTTAGAATACCAATTCAAGATGTTTATTCAATCACAGGAGTCGGTACAGTCCCAGTAGGAAGAGTTGAAACTGGTGTTCTTAAGGCCAACCAAAAGGTTATCGTAATGCCATCGGGCGTGACTGGTGAGGTAAAATCAATTGAGACTCATCATACCCAAATGGAATCTGCGGAATCCGGTGATAATATTGGATTTAACCTTAGGGGTGTTGATAAAAAATCAATCAAGCGAGGTGATGTGATTGGACCTGTTGATAATCCACCTAACGCTGCAAGGGAATTTGAGGCGCAAATAATTATTATCCATCATCCTACAGCAATGGCTCCAGGCTATACCCCAGTGCTTCATGCTCATACTGCACAGGTTGCAGCTACTTTGTCTGAATTTGTAGCTAAAATTGATCCAAAAACAGGCGGTGCTGTAGAAGAAAAACCAAAGTTTCTAAAGACTGGTGACGCAGCAATCGTGAGAATCAAACCTGTAAGACCATTGGCAATAGAAACATTCAAGGAATTTCCAGAAATTGGTAGGTTTGCGTTAAGAGATATGGGAACAACAATAGCAGCTGGCGTCGTCAAGTCTATTGTGGAAAAATACGACCCAAGCTCCAAAAAGTGAGTCGTATTAATGACTCAGGAAGCCCGAATCAAGTTAACAAGTACCAATCTTGTCATGCTAGAAAATGTATGCCATGAAATAAAGGGCATTGGCGAGAAAAATGGGATCAAGTTTAGAGGACCTCATCCACTCCCTACTAAAAAAATGAAAGTCGTTACAAGAAAATCTCCATGCGGGCAAGGAACCAATACCTGGGATAAATATGAACTACGCATTCACAGGCGTGTCATAGATTTAGGGGCAGATGATAGATCTATAAGACAACTAATGCGATTAAAAATTCCAGACGACGTTTACATCGAAGTTTCTTTAACTTAAGACTATCTATTTTTTATCCAATTTATTTTATACATCTTTCATTAATCTCATATAGGAATTTTCCGGAACAACCAAATTCGCAAATTCTTTTGGTTCAAATATCTTTGCAAGTATCTCTATCCCGGTAATCAGTCTCGGACTAGGTCTGCTAAAATAAGACATAGCATCTACTGCAAAAACCCTGTCATTTTTAACAGCTCTTAGGGTATTCCAATTTTCGTTCCGTTTTAGAGAAACATATTCACTAATCACCCTGTCGAGGGTGAATCCGCATGGTAGAAGAATCAATATATCAGGATCAAGTTGAGAAATTTGGGAGAACTCTATTTTACGCGATCGTTCTCCAGTGTTACTGAGTCCATTAATACCTCCAGCAAGTTCGACCATCTGTGGAACCCAATGCCCCCCTATGTAAAAAGGATCCAGCCATTCCAAACAAATTACATTTGGATTTTCATACTTAGCTCTACTAGCAACATGTTCAATTCTAGTCTGCAGGGATGACTTGATTTTTAATCCCTCATCCTCTTTTCCGACACTTTTGGCTACATCGACTATATTTTGAACTACATCTTCAACTGTGTGAGGGTCCAGCACAAGAGTATCTGGTCTATATCCTAAGAACTGAACGACTTTCTCCATTTCTCTATTGTGAGGTGAACACACATCGCAGATTCCTTGTGATATGACAAGATCTGGCTGTATTTTCTTTAACAAGTCGAAGTTTATAGTAAAATATTCATCGTGTAATTTAGCGAGTTCTTGAATTTTTTCTTCTATCTGCAGACTTGTCAATGACTCTGAATCAAAGACTGATTTTATCAACTGAGGTTTGCTCTTAGCTTCAGTAGGAAAATTACATTGATGAGTAACACCGCATAAGAATTGCTGACATCCCAACAAATATAGAATCTCCGTGGCACTTGGCAGAAAGGAAACAATACGACTTACCAATGCCTACAGTGATATTGTTAATTATATTAAAGATCTTTCATAGACGACAGTCGTCAAGATGCTCCATATCCTGATTGATTACACATGAAATTAGATGCATCAATATTTTAATAATGGAATGTCAAGATAACTGTGTCAGGCCATGAGTAAATTCACGATTACAAACAGAATGGATCAAAATGAAATAGATAGGCGCACTAAAAACCTTTTAGATTTATTTAGAAAAAATTTTCTCGATAGCAAGAGCGATGATTTTGTTTCTGATGCTTTATCAAACATGATGGTGTGTAATACAATTTACGCGAAAATTTTTGAGGGGTATCTGGTACTGGCTGAAAAAAGAAAAATACCGCAGGAAATGACTGATGGTTTTGTCAAGTGGGCTTCTGATCAACTAGACGAACTGAAGATCAAGTTAACTGAAAAATACCAAAAAACCGATATGCGATAAATAGTCTCAACACTAATACCTAAGTCTCTTATTCCGCCTAAAGTAGTCGTATGTGAGGAATAGACAGGAGATTATCTTTCTTATTTTTTTGGCCTGTGTAGCACAAATGTCTTCCTGGAAATGAATGAATAGAAAAGTCTATATGATTACTCTAATGGATTTTTCATATGAAAAAGCCTGTGCTGTTACTTACGTTAGCAAGTGTCTTGATATTCTCCGGTGTAATTTTTCATGTTGAAAATTCGCAAATTTTCGCACAAACAGAAGATGAAAATGATTCCACCCTCGTTTCAATCAGCAAGATCTTCAAAGATGTACAAGGATCAGTGGTACAAATAACTCGTGAAAATGCACCTACATCTAATGATACTCCTAGCGATGAAAATGTTACCAGTTTAGGATCTGGCTTTGTATTTGATAAGCAAGGGAGAATAATTACTAATCACCATGTTGTAAGCGATTCAAAGAGTGTAGATGTAACTTTCATTGATGGTAATAGATACGTAGCATCCGTTATTGGGAGTGATCCTTTCAATGATATAGCTGTAATTGATATTACACAAAACATATCCGAGAAACTTAACCCATTGAAACTTGGAAATTCATCTTCAGTTGAGGTGGGCGATCAGGTTATTGCTATTGGAAATCCGTATGGACTTGCCGGCTCAATGACTGTAGGTATAGTAAGTCAGAAAGGGCGCTTAATCTCTACTGAAGGGTCAGCATTCAGTATTCCAAGTGTTATCCAAACTGACGCGTTAATTAATCCAGGTAACTCCGGTGGTCCTCTCATCAATCACAATGAAGAAGTAATTGGAATGAATACTGCGGGAGTACTTTCAGATTCAGGCAGCTTTTCTGGCATAGGTTTAGCCGTACCTTCAAATACTATTTCTAAGATAGTACCGGTACTCATAAGCAAAGGTAATTACACGCACCCGTGGCTTGGAATTTCTGCCAGTACTCTAACGTCAAAACTGACAGAAAATTTTGAAAATTTGAGTAGAGATTTCAAAGGGGTTTACGTCGAATCAATAATTAAGGCTGGACCTGCTGATAAAGCGGGACTTCAAGGCAGTACTACTGACCAATATGGCAAAAAGCATGGCAATGATATCATCACAGCCATCGATAGCCACAATGTTACTTACATGGAAGATCTGGTATCCTATATGGATGAAAATAAGCAGCCAGGAGAAAAATTGAACGTTACCGTCTTTAGAAACCAAACTTACACCGATCTTAGTGTAAAGTTAGGAGATCGTAATAATAGTACTAAAACAGAAGAAGAAAAAGACCCGTATAGTTAGCCATACTGAACTTGTACTCAGATCTTAAATGTCCCCATAAGTTTGGGGCAATCTATAACTTTTCTTCAAGATGTTTATGAATTCATAAAGAATTGAAGTCCAATACTGACAATATACATTACCAAAAGTATGAATCCAGTCTTTAACCCAATTTCTCTTTTGAATAATAAACCTACTGCTATCAGTGTGACCCCTGTAGCCAATATCATTTGATGCGACAAAATCTCAGTTCGATCTATCACCGCGCCAAATCCACTATGATACATTGCTCCAAATACCGCAAAGGCAAGCAACAATGTATTGTTCAAGATCTTTGAACCAAGTACGTTGGCAATTGCAATTGATGTCCCCTGGGCTCCCTTTCTGGCTAATAGCATTAATGATATTTTTTCAGGCATTTCACCAGCAATTGGACTTATTACCACTGAGAGGATTATAGCTGAAACTCCTATCTCGACTGAAACATGCTCCAAAGATTCAATAAATGGTTCTGCTCCTAAGAAGATACCGATTGTTCCTATCATGAAGATTATTCCTGATTTTATTAATTGTTTTTGATTGCTGGGAAGATTAACATTTTGAGAAGGATTGCTATATTCTTCGATAATTTTTTCTCTGTCTTTCTTTTTTTCTAGTCTCATTTCATAGAATGCAATAAATACATAAATCAAAAACAGAATAGTAAACACTATCCCATCGATAAAGTGATATCCATCGATAAATAGGATTGCACTTATTATCGCAGTAACTATGAGAAAAATCTTGTCGAGCTTAAATGAGCTGACTTCTATTTTCTTGATCGGTTTTTTTGAAAGACGTGTAGTTGCGATCAACAGCATTATTGCCAGACCCAGAGTCATCATCAGAACATTGCTTCCCAAACCTGCTCCAAGAGCAATTCCATAGGAGCCGTCGGATGCTGCATATGCAACTATGGCAATTTCAGGTAATGTTGTTGCCACGCTAAGCAGAGTTCTTCCGACGAACCGAGCACCAAATCTAGTTGCTAGATGTTCAGCACCATAGGAGAGTAACCAGCTTGCAAATGTTAATTCTCCCAACCACATTATCATAACTAGAATATTATTAGCTTCCAAACAGGATGTGACTTCTTATTTTACAGAATATAAACCATAATAAAAAATTGAGAAAAGTGCCTCTCAAGGCAGTGTTTTAAATTTGTAATGAAATACTAGTTTTTCTAAATTAACAATAAGATGGACTTTTATCTCATACTGGATCCATTTTTGTCAAGTTATAGGTACGTTTGTCATATTGGATATCGGTATCCTAATCTTTAGAACACCATTTGTATAATCTGCCTTGCTTTTTGCATTGTCATCTTCTGGAATAGTATACGGAAGTGGAATCTTCTTCTCTATTTTGCTGGGGCGCTGACCAAAATGAATTGTATGTGCTTCCATTTCAACAACTCTCTTTGCTCTCAAAGTAAGAATATCCTTGGAAATATTCACATGAATATCCTTCTTCTGAAATCCAGGGAGGTCCACTATGATCACTAGTTCTGTTCCATCTTCATAAATGTCAACGGGAGGTAAAACAAACTCATAAAATTCTCTTGAACGATTGCCGATTTCCTTCATTATTTCCTTTGCGACATAACGACTTACACCCATAACCTATCTGTCGCTTTCTTTCTATAAATTCTTTATTTTCTAAATGGAATTAATTGCTAGTTTCCATGAAACATTTCAGAATGTTGATACTAGAGACTTTCAAAATACAAAAATATTGACAATTAATCTGCTATCATAATGGCGTGGTATCCAGAACTACACTCCGGACAACAGGCATGATCGCATAAGCATTCTACGCAATATCTATGGGCATCGTAAAAGGTACATATACTATCAGAATGGAGACAGTTCTCGCAGATCACGAACTTTCTACATGGATTCGAATCTAATCTATCCACAATCTCACTTTCGCCAAATCATATATTAAGCTTTATAACCACACTTGAAAATTCTAAATTTTACACCAAGAGAACCTATTTAGTCATAAATGACTACGGAAATGGAGATTTCCAGACATTTAACAAAAAAATAAAAACGATGCAATTTGCAATTCAACAGGTAATGAATTGTCCTGTTCCGATAATTGATAGGATGGCAGGTATTGAATTATACACTACACGATTTCGCGGAATAGGGGGATCCATAAAGGTAAGATATGAAGATTTCAAGGTTGTTGAACTGCTATCCGAATCAATCTTAAAGGACATTTCTAAACTTCCTGACAAATCGTACAGATTTCCATTATTGCTGCTAAGCAAGCAAGGATTGGATTCTAATCACGCAATTATGGAAATATTCAATGAGCTAGGAACAAGAATTAGAGTTCTAGGAATTAAGGATGCAAAGGCCGTTACTACGCAATATGCTACTTGCGAGAACAACAAATACAAAGAAGGTAGAACTCGACATACTACTTTATCGCTTGTTGGATATACAAAAAATTCTATAAAGAAATCTCACATTATGGGAAACCAATTTGAGATAAGTATTGTAAATCCATCTAGGATTGATATTTCTGACTTTATTACCGAAATAGGGAATATACCAAATTACTATGGACTACAGCGGTTCGGCAGCGAAAGACTTGTCACTCATCTGGTCGGCAGAGAAATTATCAAAAGGAATTTTAAGAAAGCAGTAGAAACCTTTTTGTGCTATACTACAGAATACGATACTCAATTTAGTAAGGAAATAAGGGAAAAATGCAGAGACCCAAAAAATTATGAACTTGTATTGAAGACAATTCCAAAAGGAATGGATCTGGAACGCAATTTGTTAAGATCACTTGCTAGTGGCAAGGATTACGTTAGTGCATTGAGATCCATCCCGATAAATATAAGGCGTTTGTTCGTACACGCATATCAAGCATTTCTCTTTAACAGATGTCTCAGTGAAATGGTACGAAATGGGGAATCAATTACAAAGTGTACCCCGAATGATTTCTGTTTCAGGGTAGAAAATGGATTGACATTGGCAAAGCTAATGAGGTATCCGGACAAAGATAGTACAGAATTAGTACCAGCAATGCATTTACCTGGCTATTCGTTCAAATCAACTGATGGTCGATTTGAAAGCAAATTATCTGTCATATTGAAAGAGGAGAACCTTACACCAAAGGCTTTCTATTTAAAAGACATGCAGGAATTAAGTGTAGAAGGCGGCTTCAGACAATTACCACTAATGGTAAATGATTTTTCTTATTCAGGAAATCTTGTGATAAATTTCAAAATACCTGTAGGTTCATATGCAACAATTTTGTTGCGTGAATTGATGAAGCCTACCAACCCCACAAAATCTGGATTTTGACTAAAATATCCAACTATTTGATGTCCAAGTTGGGTAGTATCCTGTAATAATGAATCGAAACGGATTGAAATTATCTGTGCATATAAATATGACTTTTTAGCATTGAGATAGCATGCTCGGCGGCAGGGACTTTCATAAAATCATAGAAGACGGACTGATTAAGGCTTCAAAGGAACTGGGGTTAGAATATGACGCAAGTGGGATTCATGTATCTGAAATTACACGTTGTAGTAGATTATCCTATTTTGAAAGGGTGGATCCTTTCGAAGATGAATCTTCTCATGCATTACAAAATATACTCAAAGGATCGATTAAAAAGTTGTTAAATGGAAAAACTAGACAGTACAAGATTGATGATCTTGCAATTTACGCCACTATTGATCTGATAGTATCTAATGATATGATAGTCAATCTTATACCAGTGTCAAAGTTACCGGATTATCCTCATCCAAATGATCTTCTCTATGCTAACGCATGTTTGTTTATTTTCGAAAGCCAAGGTGGTTTCATAGTATACTTTACTCCCGATGGCAAGTTTGCTGAATTTAGCGTCTCCGAAAGTAAGAGGATGTTTGAGCAGGTGGTGAGGAGAGCTCGAATTTTACATCTATTACTTAAGGAAAAAAAGACTCCAGTTGTAGAGCCAAGTGAGTTGTGCTTTTCGTGTAAGTATTATCAAAGATGTTTTGGACAACAAAAGGAACCGGAGCATTTGCTAGACATACTTGGAATTGGAAAGAAAAAATAGGGTCAGGTTACCTGTTTTTCATGTCTTGATTCTTGAACAAGTTTATTGATCCTTTTTGTTCTGACTCCAAACAAGATTCCAGTAAATATTACAAAAGCACCTGCTGCAATTCCATACATCATAAGTAAATCAGACATACCGTCATAGATTTATTCCATTAACATTTAATTTTTACTAAAAAATTACGGAGTTGATGGGCGAGTGTAATTAATGTTGAAAGATTGTTCGCCACCAGTAGATTGGAAGCTACCTGTCTGCTTAAAAAAATAACTTCCATTTACCAGAAATTTTGAGATCTCATTATTTTCTGAAATTTGGGACAGATTTAGATTGTTATTGTTCTCAATTATTCTCTTGTCTTTTAGAATGAGTGTGCCGTTTCCAATAACCGGAAATATGCTATCTTGAGAGTCTACAAAGCCTTCAGGTCGATTACCAATATCTCCTGAGACAATTCTTTTAGAATTGGAGTATACATTGTATGAAATGGACTCAAGTATGACTGTGCCCTTATTTGGATTGAATACATTAAAGATTATTGAAAAGTTACCGGTATTGCCATCCATGATATTTGCGCTGATATCCTTGATTGATAACTCGGGTGGCATAGAATCTCTAATTGCATCCTGATTGAAAATACTGGCTTCTGTGAAATTAATATTGCCTAAACCCAATCTTGAAATATCATTGGTTAGAAAATTGGAACTTGAACCTCCAAAATAAATAATAATTGCTATGACTGCAACTATAATTCCAGCTGCAATAATTTTTTTCCCCATTGTCCTAATGACATCTAAGATCAAAAGATTATTTTAGTCTATTTGTTCATTGTATAACCGAACAGATTTTCTTCTTTCCAATTATTCATGTGGACTAAGATTATATTTACGACCGAACAAACCCAAATCATGTTTATCGGGGCAAGAAGAGCTGTCCTCATTGGTGCTATCGGTGCGATCGTCGCGTTTATTGTGTTATTCCCAGCTATCCCTGACCTGCTTAGAGGAGGTAGCGAATTACGAGATGTAACAGTTAACGTTAAAAACATTGTAGTGGAAAACACAAGTAACGTTAACAACACAATTCCATTGACAGTAACTTTTGAAATACTTAACAACGATGTTAAAGCATTATCGACCTCTAAAATTGAGTATTCAATTGATGCAAATAATACTCATTTAGGTAATGGGTACCTTTCATATGAAGACATACCTCCAAATGGAAGGCCCCAATTATATCCAAATTCTCCTACAACCCTAGAGTCGACAGTTCTGCTTACACGAACAAGTTCTAACTCTGAACTATTTGACAAGATAAATAATGCCGGGTTTGTAGCAAATTTCACAGACTGGAATATTAACGGAACAGCTCAGATAGACTCTGCATTTACAATATATCCTATACCATTCAGCAGCAACCTAAGATAACAAGACTCAAAAATTCTATTTTTCGTTTTTCATGTAGCCTTTTTCAAATCCAGCCACAATCCATTCTTCTAACCAGACACACTTTGCTGGACTATACGGACTGGATTCATCTTCAGAAGAACAAGAATGTTGGTAAGCGCAACTAAAGCACGGAGCTCCTTCAACACATTCAATTTGTATAGGTTTTCTGTTGTATTCGGCAATGGCAGATTTCTTCACTATTAGTTTGTATGTCCATCTACCCTTGTGTAATATCTTTTCGCGTGAGATAAGAGACTGCTTTTCGAGATTTCCAGCTAATCTAGAACCATCCCTACTATCTAGTGAAAATTCTTTGCAGATTTCAGTTTGGAAAACTCCATCTTCTCCACTCTTCAATATTGCCTGAAAAACCTGTTCAAATAATTCGTGCTTATTTTTATACATACTTCTCGGAAGATTGACAATTTGAGACAAAAGATAAATTTGTATCAAGCTAATAATATAAAAATCTTGGCATTCTCTATTCAATTTGTAAACAATATTGAGGGATATTGACATTTACTTGTTGTAATTAGAAATTTCTAAGTCCTATGTTGTGTTCTGACCTGGCATCAAATATCAAAAACGTTTCGCAAATTGAAAACGATCTAAATATTATCACCTGGAGATTTCTATTATTGAAAATTAACTAAGGAATAATAAGAATCTTAAAGAAAACTGCGGTCACCGGGATTTGAATTCCCGCTCTAATTTTTTAGAGTCCCGGGTTGCGGGCTTTCTTCTCCATCAATTGGAGTGGAAGGCCAGTGTCCTAACCAAACTAGACGATGACCGCATATCTTTTATGCGATGATAATCTGGATATTAAATCTTATGAAGACTGTCATTTCTTATTATCTGGAAAGATATAATTCAAGAGCATATCTACCATCTTGTTTTTTCCTTTTTCCTTAACATTGGTGAATCTTTTATTCAGCTTTTCCTTTTTTGCATCTTCTTCGACATTCTCATTTGGTCTCTTGTCAAATGCCCCCTCAAATTGAATCTTATAACCTTTGTAAGCTTCAACGACCTTATCAAAAATGTCTTTTTGTTGATAAGATGAAACAAAATAGATCACAGGGGGATTGGGTCTCTTCTTTATTTCATCCATCAAGACTGAGAATAAATGTCCTATGTTTTTGTAAGAATTTACCACAACTATCTTTGATTCATCAACACCATTTTGTACTAAGTGATTTTTAATAGTATTGCCTTCCTCGTTGCCAGCCGCAATATCAACTATTGTATCAGACTTGTCAGGCTTGGACTTCATAATCCTCTCATATATTCTGGTACACACCGCTATTCTATCAATGATGTGTGGCGGCAATTGATTATTCGCTTCTAGCTTTACAAAATTACAGTATAGGACTATAACATTTCCAGATAGAAATTTATTTTCTGACATGATGATTTAGAATAATACTAGGAAATAAATTTTTTACCAATCCGACTTCTTAGGAGAGTTTAATTGTCTTTCTAATTCGTCCAATCTTTGTATAGCCTCCTGATTTTGTCTAACTTCAGAATACGATGCGTCACTTCTTATCTTGTTCATTAAATCTGCTACCTCCTCAGCAGTCACTCCGTGCTTTATGTCATATTCTATCTGTTTGGCACAACTTGAAACAGTACTATATTTTTTAAAATTTCGTTTTTCAAATGATGATGCATCAGGAGAAATTCCCTTCATGTAACGCAGAATAACTTTCTCAACATGTTCAAGATGCCACTCTCTCATCGCAAAATTGTTGGGCTTCATGGCACGTACTCAGTCATATGTGAATTATAAGTATTTAATCTATTATACAATCATGAAATCCAATAAACATAATATTAATTATTAATTGTACACAGGAAATGACAACGTTCTCTACAAGTAGTCTGAAAGTTTAATTTTATCTTGATCTGGTATTTTTGCAATTTCAAATCTTTCTTTTGATTTCAAGAAAGAGGCAGTTGCATCTATCCCAATTTTTGTGGTGATTAGATTTTTCTGATCGCTTGAGGGATCCAAACTAGATCCCTTTGAATTTGGTATAATCAAAAAGTCCTTATCAGCCTGGCATCTAGTTGAGATAGCATATTCGACCTCGGTTGGATTAGTGAGATCAATGTCCTCATCAACTACTATCGCAATTTTTAGTGAGGGATGTCCTGCAAAAGCGGCAACAATTGCATTTTTTGGCTCCCCCTCCAATTTTTTATTTATCTGAATAACTGCAACCAGCCAGTTACTTCCTCCATCTGTTAAGTGAACTGCTTTAGTACCAGACACAACGTCCTTTACACTCTGGAATAGTTTTGATTCTATCGGAAGTCCCATAAGCAATCTGTGCTCTCCGTATCCAGGCAGTATGTCGTGATAAATAGGGTCAGATGTTAAATAGATCTTGTCCAATTCAAAAACAGGTTGCTTTCGTTTAATATCATAAGTTCTTAACATTTCTACCATTTGTTCTTCGGCCGTTTCATCTGCGAGTATCCTTCCTTCCAAGAGAATCTCTGCATATTTTGGAATGTGGAGACGATTACCCGGTGATTGAATTAAGGACAATCTATCATCCAGAAGTGAATTTGCCATCTTTAGCTCATTTTCTCCATACGGAGCTTGATAAGCTGCCGCAACGGATACAGCAGGATGAGCTCCCACAATAATAGAAACTTGCAAATCTTCACCATGTTCCTTTGCACTAGTAAAACACTTGTGAAGATGTCTTCCCTCCACCATTCTTATTGCCATTCTTTTTTTGTCTAATCGCAACAAACGATGAGTTGACAAATTCTGATATCCAGTTTCCCTATCTCTGGCAAAAACCAAAGATGACGTTATGAACGCTCCTGAATCTTTTTCAAAATGCGTAACTATTGGCAAGTCGTAAAGACTCCTTGAATTCTTTTTCCAAACATTTCCCCTTTCGATATTAGTTATTTCAGGTTTGTTCCTTATGGCTTCATTAATCTTCTCTTGTATCATATTTTCATTCTTTGCGTTTATTGAAAGTGCGATTCTGTGTCTTGTGCCCAAAACATTCGCCGCTACTTTTATGTTACTTCCTTTAACCGATTCAAAAAGTACTGCCTTGCCCTTATCCAGCTTGCTTACTATTCCTGCAAGTTCAAATTTAGGATTGACAGATTTTCTTATTTTTACTAACTGGTCTACTCCTTCTAATCCCTTTAGAAAATCAGAAAAACCACTAATCTTTCTGAATTCGAACCTGGACTTCATCTCTGATCACCAGCTTTTACTTCCAATAATTTTAATACTTCATTCATTATTTCTTGCATTTCAGGTAATGACATTGGATTCTTATTATTGAAGTTAGTTATTACTATTCCATTTATCATTAGAGATATTTTTTCTGACAGAGTTTTAGTGAATACAGGATCTCTTATATTTGGTATTACTCTGGCGCTTTGAGTTCTATTGTTTGATGCCACAGAAACATGCACTCCTCCTATCCTACACGAATCTTCGGAAAGGGAAACAAAACAGCCGTTATTAAATTCGATAAATTTAAGTAAAAAAACTCTATTTGATTTCAAGGTAATCCTCTTTTCTATGTAGTTCCCTTCATGGGATTCGTTCAAATTAACTATGAATATCTTGGTACAGTATGGTATCTAAATCATTTGATCAGTGATTAGACTGTCCAAGTCTAACTTACAGCTGTCTTGAAATTGTATCTAGGAATATATTTTTGATAGTCTCATAATTTGTCTGCATACTTGCTAGTTCCGGCGCAGGGGAGTCGCTCTAAAAAAATTCGGCCAGTCCGCAGTGCAATTGTTTTTGCAGATCCGACATCTCTGTTACCACGACGATTAGGGAGAATATTTCTTGAAGTGCCGAATTCATTAACAATTTCTATTCTTACAGATCTATTTAGATTCCTTATCTCTTGGGCCATGTGATTACACTTGATCCAATCTCCATTTCCAATTTTCAATACCTTTTTACTGGATTTTATGCAAGAGAGTATGTTCGCAATAAATTTGATCGCATCTTTCATTGAGCTTTGAACTGTGCTGTATAACTCTGAGTGTAAATATAAGACATAGATTCCTATCCTATTCCCAGGATCAACTCCTATGACCAAAATATCCTCAAGATAATTGTCACTCAGGTTTTTCAAAATCATTGCCTTAAAGAGAGGAGGGAACGTATCGAGCTGAAAATCAAAGAATAAGTCTTGTCTTCTAATTAATGCCGCTTCATTTTTTGTGGTAATGATTATTTTTGCGTTTGTTTTAGAAGCTTCTTCTGGTGAAAGAGAAGAGAACCTAATGTTCATAGATTTTAACATGGATACGATTTTGTAATACGGTCGACCTTCGACAGTTGCTACCACTATTTGATTTGAATTCAGCTCTGTCACTAAGGGCTTTCCATTCAATTATACTATTTTTTGATTGTTATTAAATCTTTGAGGTCTTGAAAGTGTTTACTATCTAGGCAGTATCACTTTTGTTCAAAACAGAATCCACAACTAACTTAACAGACTTGTCAAACGATAGTTTTGTATTTTCCCTCAGTTTTGTAAGGTTAGTCTCTGCCTCCGCCAATATTTTTTGTGATTTTTCTTCTGCTTCTTGCTTTGCACTGGAAATAATCTTGTCTGATTCTGTCTTGGCAACTTCGATTATCTTTTCTCTAAGTTGGGCTATCTCATTGTCTGAAGTAGATACTATTCTTTTTTTCATATCTTGAACCTTAACTGACAAACTATCAATATCATTCTCTAGTTCAGATAGTGCTGAAATAATTTTCTCTACAGAGGACATTGTACAGTACCAGAAAATCCTACAACCATATATTAACTCTGCATTATCAAATAACCTTGAAGGCCATTCTCATAGCATCAAGTCGTGAGATTAAGTATTGCTTGCGCAATATCTCCCTTGGTATCAGTCAAAGCCATGATGGCCTTTTCTCTCGAACTTGAAGCCTGTTGCATAACTAGGATGATATCCTCTTCTTTAAAAGTGGGGATTTCTCTTTCCTTTTCCTCTATGTCTCCTGCAATAATTTGGAAAATGGTATTATCTTTGCCCTTCATCTCAATTACCTGGGGCTTTATCAAATAGATTTCTTTAGCATCCGTCTTGATAACAACTTCTTCTATATTCTCTAATTCCTGCATGTTAAGACCCATCTTATCCAACATGCGTCGCATTTCGCGATTTCCGCGCATCATAGTTTAGGTTGCTCCACTCTACTTTTTATTCCTTCTCTAACTTTTACTGCAACATCTCCGATTCTACCACGTAATTGAGACTGACTCACAACTGATTTACCTACGGCTAGTACGTCATCGTTCTTGTCTATCACTACAACTTCAGATCCGATATTGATATTTGAACCAAACCATTCAACATGTTTACAGAAGAGTGACCTACCTTCACTTACAAATGGAGTAGCATCATGAATTGGAATAATACAATTTTGTTTAAAGTCATTACTTTGCATAAATATTGAAGCACCTAAAATAGTAAGTGCTATTCCACCATCTGATCTCAATGTACCGACAAGCTCATTATTTACCCCAAAACTCTTGATCCTTCCAGTTTTTCTAGAATATAAGAATGAAATTTCATGTGGTAAAACTGAAGCGACACCTTTACCAAAAAGCGCATCTATCTGATAGACAATTTTTTCCCTTGAATTCAAGGCAAGTATTGGTTTAATTACTCTCCATTTAAAATATATCTGGCACGAAAGGAGATTTCCCGTTATGGCCAATAAGGCAGTGCTAGATTACGTGATTTCTCAAAATACTAAACATCTGCTTGAATTATCCAAATTTTAAAACTACTAAAATACTGCCACCATCAATTAGAAAAAAATAAACAAGATATCGACATTCAGTAATCAGTATATGTCTACTTGCGAAATTTGCGGAACTCAGATATTAGATCATGGGGAAAATATCTATGTTGAAGGCAATCTCATAAGAGTCTGTAAATCGTGTTCAAAAAGAGGTAAACCGTCAAAGAGTCAACCAGAAATACAACGAAAGCCTGCAATGAGACCAAAAAAAACTGAAAGGCTTGATAGGATAACCTTTGACGATTCTTCAATCCTAGTCAACAATTTTTTTGAGGTTATTCGTAATTCAAGGATGGCTAATGGCCTCTCACATGAGCAACTAGGGCTACTCATAAAGGAGAGAGCTTCATTGTTGCGTAAGATTGAAAGCGGATCTCTTAAACCTGATGAAGTACTAAGCAGAAAGTTGGAAAGATTCTTTCGAATCAATCTATACACTGAGGTAGATTCTAGTGACAACGAATAGGTCCGCACTGCTAATTACATATCCAATAGAACACGTTGCCAGTGAAGCCAAATCGCTCGCAGAATCTGCAGGTTATAGTATATCATGTACTGTTACTCAGAAACATTTAACGAGATCAAAATTTGGAATTGGAAAGGGAAAAGCAGATGAAGTCAGAGAACTGGTTAAATCATCAAACATTGAATATGTAATTTTTGATGAAAAACTAAAACCAACTCAGCAATATAATTTGGCAAAACTGTGCGAAATTGATATTATTGATAGGGAAAAGTTAATTCTAGAAATTTTTAGGCTAAGATCCAACAGTGAAGAATCCAAGATTCAAATAAAACTCGCTGAACTTCATTATGAAGCGGTTAGAATAAAGCAGAAAGTAAGGCTGGCAAAAAGAGGCGAACAACCAGGTTTTTTTGGTTTGGGAAAATACGACGCCGAAGTACATTTGCTTGATGTTAGAAGAAGAATTTCAGTACTTAGGAAAAAGCTCTTAAAAGAAGAAAAGAGAAAGCTAGTGCAGAGAACCGGTAGGGCAAGATCGGGCTTTCCAACAGTATCAATAATAGGGTATACATCAGTAGGGAAAACAACACTGTTCAATTTTTTAACTGGTGAATCAAAATTGGTCGGTGTTGAATTGTTTACCACCCTATCAACGTCCAGCAGAATTGCAAATGTAAACGGAAAAAATGTAATGTTTTCTGATACAGTAGGATTCATTAGCAAACTCCCGGCCTACATGATAGATGCCTTCAAGTCAACCCTACAAGAATTAATCTTTTCAAATGCTATCCTTCTTGTTTTGGACATAAGTCAGAATTATGAAATATTGAGGAAACAACTTGCAAGTAGTTACACCGTTTTGATACACTTGGGAGTATCAGTTGCAAAAATAATTTATGTATTTAATAAGGCAGATCTCGTAGAACCTGAAGAGGCAATGGAAAAGTGTAAGCAGCTTGGAATTTTGAATGAAGGTAACAAGAATTATGTTATGATATCCTCTAAAACAGGAATGAATATTCGTGCTCTTCTTGATTTAGTCCGATCTAGAATTTTTGTGAATACAATGAAGGTAGACAACAGTTAATGTCAATCGCCGTACTTAGACTGGGTCACAGATTGGTGAGAGATGATCGCACAACCACTCATGTAGCATTAGTTTCTAGGGCTTTTGGCTGTAAGAAAATTTTCATGACCGATGTGGATGATTCTATCTTGAAAACTATTAAAAGAGTGTGTGATGACTGGGGCGGTTCAAGTGAGTTTAATATTGAAATTATTCGCGACTGGAGATCACTACTAAAAACTTGGAAAAAGAACAACGGTGTTATAGTTCATCTAACGATGTATGGAATCAATATAGAGCAAATCTCTCATGATTATCCACAAGGAAAAGATATTCTCGTAGTAATTGGAGCGAGTAAAGTTCCAAAAGATGTTTATTTTTTGGCTGACATGAATATCGCTGTTGGTAATCAACCGCATTCGGAGATCGCTGCATTGGCAATATTCTTAGACAGGTATTTTCAAGGCAAGGAACTCACTCAATCATTTGATAATGCAAAAATGAAAATAATTCCATCATCACGCGGCAAGAGTGTTAAAATTAGAAAACTAAAAAAGGCAAATTGAATTCGTTCATAATGAGCCTTTGATCGCTTAAATGAAGGTCAAAGAGTTGATTGATCGTGCGGGGGTTGCCAAGCTTGGTCAAAGGCGTGAGATCAACTCTGACATGACGCTCAGATGAACTGATCCAGCTGGGAAACCTCATCCCGTAGGGGTTCGTGGGTTCAAATCCCACCCCCCGCATAATCCTATTTCAGATAAATGAAAATTTAGAGGATGGGATTTCTAGTTAGTGTATAATCTATTCTACTTCTCAAAGTCAAGTAAGTATAATGCCAATCATAAATTGCATTTCCAAAATCCAAAAAATTTGTATTGATCCATCATTGAATTTTCTTCTTTTCTATTCTGTCAAATTCTTATTCTATTATGGCATGGCATGTTGGTTTGAATTATCATGCATTGAACAAATATTGTATTTAGCCTTAGAGACAGAGATATATTTGCCCACTTTCAATCTGCTAGTAGCGGGGTGGGGAAGCCAGTTATAATAGGCTAAGTTATCCCGGCGGGCTCATAACCCGCAGAGCGGTTTCCATTAAAGCGTAACTTGATGGCCGTAGGTTCAAATCAACCCCCCGCTACGTCATTTAGTAATGATTTTAGGTTGTGATTTTTTACATAACGCTCAAAATCTTTTAAACCAATCAGAGTGTAGTGGTTTGATAATATTTGGAACATGAGGATAATTTTTTTCCATGCCAAATCTATGCAAAGGTTTTGTCAAATGGCGATGAGCCTTCGAGTACGGCAAATACATACCCAATTGTATATCTCGTGTATTGGTAACTGACACTTTAGAACTCTTTTTGTCTCCACAAATTTTACATTGAAATCCTTTATTCTTTCCTTCAGATTTCATTCTTTTTCCACACCTATCGCATAGCGGATTAATATTTACTATTTCCTTCGCAATTTTCAGAATTGACAAGTACTCTACGTTTAGAATATTGGTACTATGAGGAGTATTCATACTAACACCTACTCCGATATCTATGTTATCTCCCTCCAAAAGTTTGGAAGCAATGTTGCCCAAACCGGTGGGCTCATAGACTGCTACTGGATACTTATTGTTACTAATATCAGAAACTTCAAACATGACATGCCCTCCTCTAATTGTTACTGGATTCTTTGTTACTACACATCTGACATATCCTGCTCTATGAGTTCTAATTTCACTCTGCGATAATTCATTTTGAAGATGCATATTAGTACCTTGATTCGTTCTAAATACCATGTATCCTTCAAGTCTTTCCATTGGCATCACGTCGTGAAGTGAGCTAATAACAATTTGAGGATCCTCTCCTCTAATGCCACAGAAGACAGGATCTGGACCATGGGGAGCAATTAAGATCCTATCATGAATCTTATCATAGCAATTGAAAGTAAGTGGATACGTGTTAATGTCGACCCTAGATACCTTTGATTTGTCTAGCATTCGAGGTGAGCCAACGTATTCATCTTTTCTATATGCTATGGCTTCGTAAGTATGGTCACCTTCAAGCAAAGATCCGATTGAGGCCATAGCACCTATAATGCCAAGGCCCTGTCCGAATTTGAAAATTTGAACGGATAACTGTGCAGCTAATTTTTCGGCTTCCTCCATTTTTACCACATTATTCATAGCTTTGCCACTAAACTGTCTTAGTGAAAATGGAATTGATTCCCCCTCAAATATTGCCAGACCCGGATTAGCGCCATTAAGTATATCTGATTCTGATTTGAGGATTCTTAATAGAAACTCAATTATTTGTTCTGAACGATTCGTTTTTATCCTTATACAAACCGCGCCATTGCCCCTTGTTTTCCAAGGGATATTCGGATTCAGTCGTACCAATAGTGGATAGTCAACAAACGTTACCCCTTTCTCATTAGTTAACTCTGAAACAATCTTAAATGCCAGATTTGTAGTGCATTTTCCGGAGATGGAATCTGTATCATCAAATCCTATGTGGATAATTTTTGAATCATCTTTATCCTCGTATTGCATTTTTAAGAGATATACAAATTCAAATAGGCGATATTAAACTTAATACGTAAATTTAAATATCAAGTGTCAGAATTCTGAGAGAAAAATCTCATTGCATTGAAAATCAATTTAGACACCATAAATGGTGAAATAAGATTATTAAAAACAAATAAAAAACTTGACATTCCAATTTGTCTTATATCTCTTGGTAGTTGATTCATGAAAATTATTGTTTTTTCTGCTAGTTTATTCATTTTGATTACACTTTGTTTGCTGCAGATTTATCTACAAATTTCTTATCCGCCAACTTCTACTGTATTTGCATTTAACCAAAATTCATCAGGATCTGACAATTTTGGTATAAGAGAGATTTATCAAACAAAAGAAAATGGCAGAGAGTGGTATATGAATATGGAAAGTCCAAAAGAAGATGAACATTTTTCTATCACGTTTAATCCAAATTTAACAAAACAGGAAGACGGTTCCTGGAGAATTGCAACCCCAGTAGTTAGAATGAATGTTAAGACTTTAGAAGGAGAAACAAATTGGAAGAATGTGGAAATGACAGGATATGCAAAGATCTCTGGAGTGATTGCAAACAGTAGTAACAAAGTAATAGAAAATGATCTAACTTGGTATGCTCGAGGGGGAAAACACAACCAAGAAATCCCATGTGAAGCGACAGCCTACATGGGCGGACTGTATGATAACGGTAAAGTGGGGTGGAAAAAAGAATTATGGTTTGTCGGTGGATATACCGATGAAAGACAATCTGCAAAGGTAACCAATTCACTAATAGATAGATGGGTTGGCTGGAAAGTAGTAATTTATAATATTAATGGTAATTCGGAAGTAAAATTAGAATCATACATTGATAACACAAATACCAATTATTGGATAAAAGTTTCAGATCTCGTCGATGATGGAGGATGGTATGCAAAAATGCCAGACTCGAGTTTTTTTGATGCCGAATGCTCCAAAGACAAAGATTTCATAATCACAAATTCAGGATCTACAGCCACCTTCAGGTCTGATAATTTGATTTGGGATTTTAAGAATCTGAGTATTAGAGAAATTGATCCAACGGAATCCTCTTATCAATAACTTATTTCTCAGAAATAGAGTACAAAAGTATTAGATTGCGCTTCTGATCCCATAAAACGTAATATGATTAACAATACACTGTAGCTCGACATCAGTCAAAAAGTTATTGATTGAATTCATGCTCACGGCTCTATTTTTTTGATAATTGTTCAATAAGTTTATCCATTTCATTTTTTATCTTGTGTTTGGCAAAAATTCCTAACACTGCTCCAATTTTTCCATATTTTAGGTCCGCATCTATCTTTATTTCCGTAACTGAATCAGATTTAGAATTCAACTCAATTATCAAAATAGTACCCTTAGTATCACCTTCAATGACTTCACTTCTTGACATCCTGTCTGTTTCCAAAGTATGTTTTACTTTCTGTTCTATTTCTTTTCCTGATATTGAAACGATCTCTTCCGTTAGTATGTGATTATCTGATCGCTCTATAATTTTGAAAGACTTGTACTTATCGGGAAATAAAGTTGGCAGTTTATCTATTTCTTTAATAGCAGAAAAAACCTCTTCACGAGGTAAATCAACAGTCTTAGAGGTAACTACTCTAACCATGAATTTTTAGACATTCACTGATTTTTAAACAATATGTTTCTATATGTGCTAAATCAAGAAATACTTTAAGGTTGACAAAAATTTCCAATGAAAAATTTTCAAAATGAATTTGAAGTAAATTCCAATATAGATAGAGTCTGGGAATTCTATACTGACATAAAACATCTTGAAATAGTTAGTCCTAGGGATATTGAATTGAAACTAATAAAATGCACCGATAGAATTTTGAAGAATGGAACAGTCGCGTGCTTTAATGGACGAATAATAATAGGGGCGCAGTGGTGCTCTAAAATAACTTTTCTTGAAAAATATGAATACGTGGATGAAATGATTCAAAATGGAAATATCAATCCGCCATTCCGAGTATGGTCTCACAGGCACAAATTTGAACTAATTGACAATAATAAAACAAGAGTTATCGATAAAATTAGGTTTGAATTGCCATTTGGATTCGCAGGCAAACTGCTAGAATTCTACTTTAATACTAAGCTTCAAAAGATCTTTGAACACAGAGTATACGCTACAAAGAAATTTCTAGAAGAATCTGATTCATGATTGGTCTGAGTGTTGTTTTTTTATCAAGAAAAACGAAATACTCAATGCCAATAAAGAGAGCAGTAACATAGTCCCAAAAATAAGATCGTATGCAGAAGCGGATGGAAAATATTGATTTTGGTTCTTAGTCAGGTTGACAGGCAGCAGGTGTGTCTGCATGAATAAACCTGCAATTGTTGGACCAATCGAACTACCTATGATTCTAAGAAGATTACTGATCCCAAGTGAGATACCTATTTGTTCAAATGAACTTTGTACCATGACGATATTAGTGCTACTGACATTTGTTAAAGACAGGCCAATTGAAATAATTACCAAATAGGCAGATATATAAAACTCATTAAATCTCCCAAGAAATAACAGGGAAAATCCCAATGACATCGCAATAGTACCTATAACTAATGGCGTAGTCTGTCCGATTCTTGTTATTATAAAGCCTACTAGCGGACCCAAGACTAAGAGAACAAGTGCAAACGGTATTTGCACCAATGACATTTGCAAGGCATTGTTATCAAAACCTACGGGATATGGACTTTGTGCCAAAATGGGCAACGTTTGAAAAATGGTAAACATAGACATACCTACAATTAGTAAAATGATATTTGAAGTCAAAATTCTCCTATCTAGAAAAAGTTTTGAAGAGATAAGTGGGAACTTTGATCTTCTTTCAAAGAACAAGAATAAAATAAAACTTGATATGAAAACTGTCAAGCAAATTAAGGACGTTAAGGGAATCCTGATGAAATCTGATCCAATATCATTGGTACTAAAACTGTCAGTTTTGAGAAAGGTAATAAATAAGAGAAACGTAACAATGCTTATTCCTAATAAAATCGCACCTTTCAGATCAAATCTTTCATACGATTTATTGTTCCTCTTTTTCGCATCACTGATCGATCGACTTTCCGTTGGAATAAACCTCATGATGATGATAATCAAACAAATGGCAATTGGAATAATTGAAAAGAAGGTTAATCTCCAACCATAATATTGAACAATGCTTCCACCTATTGCTAGTCCTAGGACTGAGCCACCGGCAAACATAGAACTGATAATACCCTGACTTATGGCAAGTTTTTCTCTGGGAAAATGCTCTCTAACGAGTCCGAAAGTAACAGGGAAAACTGAAATTCCTATTCCCTGTAAAATTCTAGATATCAGCAACATGAGGAAATTTGAAGATAATGGAGAAATGACAAGACCAATGGTGTATATCGAAATAAGGATTATCATGATCTTTTTCTTCCCATATGTGTCAGATAATTTTCCACTGACCGGTGTCATGACTGCACCGGCAACAAGATATGCACTAAGTATCCAGGACGAAGTATTGTATGATAAATCAAATTCGTCAATTAACTGAGGAAGCGCAGGAAGCAGCATAGTTTCCGTATACATCGATATTGTGGCGATAGAACTTAGAATTGCAAGAGTCATCCATATAGAATGGTGATTATTTTTTTTGTTAAACAAGGGAATCTTTTTTGAATATAATAAATTCTCAAGATCAATATAATTGATTTTACATCCGATTGTAGACTTTATTTTGCAACTGGTTTATTTTCATCGATCTATCCTGAATGCAAGTTATCCAAAATATCATGGACTGATAATTGCTAAAATTATGAAACCTTAATCTATGTTTTATTAGTAAGATTATACAAAGTGAGTCGATCCAGAGTTAATGTCGTCCATTGATGAAATAAAGACAAGATTAAAGAAAAACTGGTATCAATTTGTTAATGAGAATAGTAAGAAATTCACCAATAAGATAATCAATGGTTCTTCTCCTCCATCATTATTTGTAGGAGAATATGGTTATCCACATGTTAGAGTTGGTCCAATGGTGCCTCCTTACCACGGGAATACTTCAATATTAGATAAACCTGAATTATGGTTCGGCAAGTCTATGGAGGAGATTGTAAACTATAGAACCAATCTTTTAAAAGGAACAATGATTCATGACGTGAACAATATTTCAGGTAAGTACATTGAATCATTACAAGATATGGCTCTGTCTAAAAAGGCAGTTGACAGCACAATGACATTTGAAAAAATTCCGTCACAGTTTCTAGGTGAAATGATTTTGAGTAACAGTAACCCTGTAGAAATACCAGTTGTATTTTCAGCACCCGTGAGTGAATTTAAGATTTTTCCGTCGAATTCAGATGAAAAAATCGAAAATAAATACTACGATGGTGATTTACTCGCTTCAGATGCAGTAGTAGAACTCTACAAGAATAGTGTCGACATGACTACCATTGCAAAGGTCCTAAGCATGGGAATGCTTGGAAGAAAAAAAAATCGAAAACTGGTACCCACTAAATGGAGCATCACAGCTGCAGATGATATAGTTTCTATGCATTTACTAAAAAAAATAAAAAACAATGCTATCTTGGATTATTACATTGTATTCACGTTTAGTCATCTAGCAAATTACTATTCAATAATTTTCATTCCTGATGATGTATGGAATTTCGAGATGATTGAATCTTGGATTGATACTAATGGAAAGGTGCATGTAGGATCAGATTATGAATCCGGAAAGAACATTGATCATTATCCTTCAATTGCAGGAGCATATTTTGCAGCAAGATTGGCAGCTGCAGAATTTTTACTTAGGAAAAGAAGGAGGGCATCTGTCTTAGTCTTAAGGGAAATCCACCCAGAGTACTTTGTGTCTCTTGGTGTCTGGCAAATTAGAGAAGGCATCAGAGAGAGTCTCAAATTGAAAGGAAAAAAATTTGAAACATTTGACTCTGCATTAAAATATGGAATATCTAAGACTTCGTTATCAATCAACGAATGGATTCAAAATAGTTCAATTATTAGGAACAGGAAACAAAAAAGGATATCCGACTATCTCAATTAGGAAATCTAATAAAGTTACCCAATGGATTGCAAGTGATTGTTCAAATAACCTGGATTTATCTTCGAATAGTTAACAGGACTGTAGGTTCATAATATAGAGAATATAGACTGGAATCTAGGGCAAGCAAATCAAGTATTTTGGATTTTTTTCACCAATCTGTTGATCTTTTGTCTTTACAATATCCACATCCATCAATTTTTGACACGTGTTTTCTGCCATTTTTTGTGTATCATTGAGATTATTCATCATTGTTATCGAAATGTCCTTGCTCTTTCCAAACGGATCTACTATGTCTGGATACTTGAGGACATTTTCTGATACAATTTCGCAGTTCATTATCTTATCACATTCTTCCTCGTTAACGCCTTCCATTGTGCTCGGCTGTTCTATGGCATATATTCTCCCCGTGATGCTATGGATTGAAACTAATGTAAAAGTTATCATTATCAGTACTAGATACGTTAAATTCCCAGACAAGTGAACATGTATACCTCGCACTATTTATTTGAATTTGGAAAAAATTATTATTAATAAACTTAGTTCAAATCAATGTAAAAGAAAGTTATAGATGTATGTTCTGTTAAAAGGAGCATGTCTTGTTGACAATTTGTTGATAATTTGCAGGTTCAGTTTTAATCAAGATGTATATTTTTATTCACAATTAACGAAAAATACGTCTTGTTCGTCGGTAAAATTGAATAACACCAAATGATAGATGAATATCAGTGCAGTAAATATTTTTTTGTGAAGGAGATCAATACTACTAGACTGTTACCTTTGTTTGTCTTAATGAGCATACTGTTCTTATCATCATATTATGGAATAGCAAGTGCTGAAACGGTAATGTGCAGGAATGATAATTCTGATAAATCTTGCAAGGGATCGGAGAATACTGATGTTTTGATCGGAAATAAGGATTCTAATAGAATGAATGGTCTAGATGGTACTGACTACATGTTGGGACTTTTTGGTAATGATTACATTATCGGGTCTAATGGCAGTGATACACTTGTTGGCGGAGCAGGTAACGATGTATTACATGGAGGGGGAGATAAGGATGCTTTGATGGGCAGTACCGGAAATGATAATATTACAGGTGGTTATGGAGCAGACGAAGTAATTGGTGGTGAAGGCAATGATACCATACTGGGGGGTAATGGTCCTGACACCATCATCGCAGGACAGGGTGAGGACTCTATTGTGGGAGGACCTGGATTGGATGAAATAAGTGCGGGAGCAGACGATGATAAAATTTATACAGCAAATAGAAACGTTACCGAATCAGATAATTCTAAAGATATTGTTTACTGCGGAGAAGGAAATGATGAAGTATGGATAAATACCAGTATTGATGAGGATGAGGTAAGTAAAGATTGCGAAATATTACACGAAGGATGACTCTAAATTCCCAAGTTGGTACCTTAATCTTACGGTTGATGTGATTTAAAAAACTGATTAGTGCGCGAAAGTTTTCTTAGAGTCAGTAAATTACTAAAAAGGTCTAAAATCTACTGTGCCCCGTATGTCAAGAATATCGATTTGTTGTGCTATACCCAATGCTTTCTCATTCTCAACTTCATCATAACATCTGCGATAAAATGGACAGTTTGGACATTTGTTTGATTTCAGGGGTTCTGTCAGACGTGGAAGGATCGTCACATCGTGATTTTCAAGTGCATTTACAAGTATATTCTTTCTTAGTACCATTTCATTTCTCAATATCTCTCTAGTGATATCTTCCTTGGGAAGGTATACTGACCAGCTCTCTATTCCAGGCGATTTGGCATCATTAGGTCTAAAGTAATACTCTCCAGTTTCGTCTTTCCTTATCAATTTCAATTCTCTGATATTATATCTGATAGAGATAATACCTCTTTCAATGTCTGTCATAATTAAATAATAAAGTAGTTGTCTTAAATAGGAACGAAATGTGTAATCATTCATATCCAGTCGCTTACCGGTAACTGTATCTTTCAGTTCGATTATTATCGTTTTATCATCTGTATTATCCATTATGTCCGGATGAGCAACTATTCCGTCCATTTGTAACTCCGCCTGCGCCACACCAATTTTTGCAAGCTTGGTTATCGCAAACTCACTTGCTTCGCCCCTAACAAAGTGATGAATGGATTCATCGGTGATAGGGGCTTCATCGGGATAAACTCGTGAATAGTATTGTTTTCTAATACAAGAGCTCGGCAGTATGTCTGAAACATGAATGGGTTCGGATCCCGTTCTTTCCTTTTTCCTCTCATCATATCTTACTCTTAAATTATTTCTTAGCAAATCTGTGAATTCTGTATCAGGTCGAATGATAATTGGCATAACTTGATGGGGGAGTATTGACATGATGCGTCTTAATAGTTATTTTATTTAGTGAGAAAATCTGCCGAAAAATATTTTATATAACCCATATTTAGATTAGGACTTACGGAACACAAAGTTAAGGTATTGGGCGTTGGAAGCAGTATGAGAAAAAATTCAGTTAGCACTAGGGCTCTACGGAGTGTCCTTGAAATTATTTCTGTAAAATATGAAACTGAAGTTAGATTAGTCAGCCTCTCGGAAACAGAATTACCCATATATAGGCCCAGTACTGGATTTGAAAACGAAAATGTAAAAAAGGTTACATCTGACGTAAATTGGGCTAATGCATTTCTTTTAGCCACACCGGATTATCATGGGTCAATGTCAGGAACAATGAAAAATTTTCTTGATTTTTTTTGGAAGGAATTTTCTGGCAAAACCTTTGGATATATTGTCTCATCCCATGAAAAAGGTCTAACTGTCATGGATCACATGAGAACTGCAGTAAGGCAGTGCTATGCTTGGAGTTTACCTTATGGAATTTCCATAAATGAGCGAGAAGACTTTGATCAAAGTGGCCAAATTGTTAACAAGAGACTACAAACGAGAATGGAGATGCTTGCCAGAGACCTGGTCGTCTACGGCGGGTTAATATATTCACAATTTAAGATGGATATGGACTCATCGCAATCCAACACGTTTGCTCATTATTATCTCTAGAAATGGATGTTGTTTCAGTCATTTCATGATTTTTCTTGATAAAATAAAAAGACTAGACTATTCGGTTAACTTTGTTTAGGAACTTCTATTATAAACGCAAACAAAGCAGGCATGGGAGACAGAAAAATGCTGGGCTTGGACACATCTTACTATCTAAAAAGCAAAGATGCTTTTTCCGCCTTCTTGGATATGCCGTTTTGGATTTGGGATGCCTCCATACACAGAAATCAATACGCTATGGAAGATGGCTATTGTTGCTTTAATCATATGCTATCTTTGCCTAGTAAGGATGGTGTTTCATATCCCCTGTTTAAGTTTCAAAAGCTAATCTTTGATATCCTAGAACAAAATCAGAATGTCTGGGTAAAGAAAGCAAGGGGACTTGGACTTACAACTTTCATTCTTAGATATCTTGCTTGGAAAATCTTTTTTTCATCAGAGTTGGATCATAAATCGATATACATTATTTCAGGAAATGATAACAAATCTAATGATAAAGCAGATCTGATTTTGAAGAAATTGTTTGAAAAAAAATTTCCCACACTAAAACTGGAATCAAGATTCACTGATTTATGGTTAAAAAGAACCAGGATAAAGATTCTGAGTCCGAGTGATATTATTGATTTTCCATCTTTTGATACTGCATACTTGTTCATCGACGATGCAGATTTTCTGGCAGTCTCAGAACAGGTCCAATTAGAAAAGGCAATTACATCATGTCTGGCCAGAAGCAATTGCAGAACGATTATGGTATCGACACCCAATCAACGTGGAGGATTCTTTGAAAAAATAGAAAAGGATACAAATTCACAGTATGCAAAACTCATTCTTGATTATCGATATGGAATGGGTACACTCTATGATAACAAATTTATTGAAACAAAGAAATTAGAGCCCGAATTTGATAGAGAATATAATATCATATATAAATAATATCCGAAATTGGTATCATGTGCAATACTAATTAATTGAAGATATCCGTCATCAATTTATCATAGCAATGTAAAATGTGAATATTTTGATAAAATATTTCAGTTATGAAATAATTCTCAAGCCCAAATCCAAGTAAATAATGCTCCTTCTGAAGGAACAATCATTTTCAGAACACATAATTCAGAAAGTATGGGTTATCACACATCACATTAGATTTATTGATATTAATTTAAATACAATTTTTTAGAAGTAAGAACTATTGCTGATTTCAGGACATAAATCTGATAAAGGCCTACTACGAGAGAACAATGAGGATGCTCTTTATGTAAATGACAAAGTAGGAGTGTATGTTTTAGCTGACGGGATGGGTGGACATGAAGGAGGTGAAATAGCAAGTAACATTGCAGTTGACACCATAGCAAACGTCCTGTCCAGCTCAATAGTGTTACCTCAAAATAAAAACCTTAAAGATATAGTCCACAATGCTCTATACAGAGCAAATGATGCGATAATTTCATACAGAAAAAATCATATTGAATTAGTAAATATGGCAACTACTATAGTGATTTTAACTTTTCATGGTAATGTTGCTAGTTACATTCATTTAGGCGACAGTAGGGCATATCTGTACAGAAGAAATGACAATCTGATTCAATTAACCGACGATGACTCTTTGGTTATGAACATGGTAAAGCAACGATTGATTAGTAAAGATGATTTGCGAAATCACAGTCTACGTAATGTTGTTACACGTTATATTGGAACTGCTAATTTGGTAATTCCTGATGTTCATCAATGTGAGGTGGAAACAAATGATTGCATCATGCTCTGTTCAGATGGTCTCACCAATATGCTGACTGATGAAGAAATAGAGTCGATATTAAGCAGAAATAATATCGTGGGTCCGCAAGATATGTGTAATTTACTTGTTGATAACGCAAATAAAAAAGGCGGCGAAGATAATATCTCCGTTATTATAATTCAAAACAAATAGAAATTTCACGAATAAAAATTTTCAACGCTTGATAGCATTTACCAGTTTGGGTTTTTCAATTCTCTGTTATGTATCGGAGGACTGACATGATCATGAACGAATCATTGTCAGCCTTCAGGAGAAGATAATACAGTAAATATATTTCCATCAAGGTCTTTTACAAGAGACATTGTGCCGCCCCATTCCTGTTTTTCTGGTTTTGTAATGTTAACACCCTTTGATTCAAATTCTTCATAGGTCGATTGAATATCTGATGAATAAAACCAAACTCCGGTGTTTCGTCCAATACTTTTCTTGGCGATTTCTAATTCTTCAGGAGACATCAGTTGTGAATTAGGTTCCATAATACTTAACGTCGATTCTGAGTCTTTGGGCGCAACCTCTATCCATTTTCCCCCAAAAAAGGGGACATTCATTCTAATATCAAAACCAATTTTTTCTGTATAAAATTTCACTGCCTGCGCTTGATCTGACACCATTATAACAACACCGCCTATTGTATT
>Ga0207643_10000027_pt1 | contig 99423 bp, 96 predicted proteins | sample KBSMisM62_FD_184313 | JGI IMG/M metagenome (GOLD analysis project Ga0207643, IMG submission 184313) | Miscanthus rhizosphere microbial communities from Kellogg Biological Station, Michigan, USA - KBS Miscanthus M6-2 (SPAdes) (version 2) | ecosystem: Host-associated > Plants > Roots >... | reverse complement strand
GGTGCGGTGTCCGGCCCGGGCGGGCGGCTGGACCGGAGGGGGTGCGGTGACCGGCGTACGGCCGGGCGACCCGCGTGATCTGGCGCCCGGGTGCGGTGTCCGGCCCGGGCGGGCGGCTGGACCGGAGGGGGTGCGGTGACCGGCGTGCGGCCGGGCGACCCGCGTGACCTGGCGCCGCAGTACGTGCTGCCGCTCGTGGTGCGGGTGGAGCGGGCAACGCCGCCGGCGCGGACCGACGCGCTGGAGGCCGCCGCGCTGGCCGTGCTCACGCTGCTCACCGACTCGCGCTCGCACGGTGACGGCGACTGGGCCGGGGCCGTGACCGCGTGGACCGACGCGCGGATCCGCAAGGTGGTCCGCCGGGCCCGGGGCGCGGAGTGGCGCCGGGCCGAGGCGCTCGACGGCATCACGGTGACCCGCGGCGGCGCCGAGGTGCGCGTCTTCCCGCCGGTCCCGCTGGACGGCTGGCCGCGCGACCTGGCCCGGCTCCAGGTCGCGGGCACCGACCTGACCGACCCGCGGCCGCCGGCCCCGCCGGAGCCCGGCGTGCCGGTGCTCTGGCTCAACCCGGACCTGGAGATGACCGCGGGCAAGGCGATGGCGCAGGTCGGCCACGCCGCCCAGCTCGGCCTGGCGGCCCTCGACCCGGCCACGGCGGACCGGTGGCGGGCCGCCGGCTTCCCGCTCGCGGTGCGCACTGCAACGCGGGCGCGATGGGCCGAGCTGCTGCGCCGGGACCTGCCGGTGGTCCAGGACGCCGGCTTCACCGAGGTGGCACCCGGCACCTGCACCGCGGTGGCGGAGATACTGACCATCGGGGGGCCGCCGCTCCCCGAGCACCCCCGTGACGGAGGACTCGGAGCATGACCCTCGTCCAGCTGGCCGAGCCCGACCCCGGCGTGGTGCTGGTGACCTTCACCGACCCGGACCGGCGCAACGCGATGACCGCGGAGATGGGCGCCGACCTGGCCGCTGCGCTGGCCGGGCTGACCGGGCGGGACGACGTCCGCGCGGTCGTGCTGACCGGGGCCGGCTCGGCGTTCTCCGGCGGCGGCGACCTGGCGTTGCTGGCCGACAAGGCGGCCAGGGCCAAGGCCGGCGAGGACCAGACCGCGTCGATGCGCGAGTTCTACGAGGTGTTCCTGTCGGTGGTGCGGGCGCCGTTCCCGGTGCTGGCCGCGGTCAACGGGCACGCGATCGGCGCCGGCGCCTGCGTCGCGGTGGCCTGCGACCTGGCCGTGGTGGCGCGGGAGGCGAAGATCGGCTTCAACTTCGTCCGGCTCGGCATCCACCCCGGGATGGGTGGCTCCTGGACGCTGCCCCGGCTGGTCGGGCCGCAGCGGGCGGCCGAGCTGCTCTACACCGGCCGGCTGTTCACCGGCGTCGAGGCGGCCGACTACGGGCTGGCGCTGGAGGCGCTGCCGGCGGACGACGTGCTGCCGCGCGCGCTGGAGCTGGCCGCCGCGATCGCCCGCAGCGCCCCGCAGCCGGTCCGCCAGCTCAAGCAGTCGCTGGCCGCGGCCGGCAACCGCACGCTGGCCGAGCAGCTCGACGCGGAGGCCGCCGCGCAGGCGGCCAACTACCGCACGAAGGACGTCGACGAGGGCCTGCTCGCCGCCCGCGAGCGCCGCGCCCCCCGCTTCACCGGCAGGTAGCGCGGATCTCCCGACTCACCGTCAGCGCCGGGCGACGCTGAGGCGACGACCGGCGGCGTCGTCGCCGATAAAACGTGGCCACTCGTCCGCCTCGCCGGACGGCGCGGTGACGCCGCCGGCACCCACCGCCGGTCGAGAGGCTCGCGCTAGCGCAGCGAGCCGTAGACCTCGACGGTGCGGCGGGCGATCGCGTCCCAGCCGAACTCCCGGTCGGCCCGGGCGCGGCCGGCCTTGCCCATCCCGGCGGCCCGGTCCGGGTCGGTGACGAGCGAGTTGACCGCCTCGGCCAGCGCCGCCTCGAACCCCTCCGGGTACGCGGGCGCGTACGGCACCAGCAGCCCGGTCACGCCGTCCGCGACGACCTCGGGGATGCCGCCGACCGCGGAGGCGACCACCGCGGTCTCGCAGGCCATCGCCTCCAGGTTGACGATCCCCAGCGGCTCGTACACCGACGGGCAGACGAACAGCGTCGCGTGCGTGAGCAGCTGTACCACGTCCGGCCGGGGAAGCATCTCCGAGATCCAGACCACCCCGGTGCGGGTCTCCCGCAGCGACTCGACCGCGGCGGCGGTGGCCGCGCCGATCTCCGGGGTGTCCGGCGCGCCGGCGCAGAGCACCAGCTGCGCCTCGGGCACGAAGTCGCGGGCGGCCGCGAGCAGGTGCCCGACGCCCTTCTGCCGGGTGATCCGGCCGACGAAGACCACGTACGGACGATCCGGGTCGACGCCGTACCGCTCGAGCACCGTGGTGTCGTGATCCGGCGCATACAGCATCGTGTCGATGCCGTTGTGCACGACGTGCACCTTGTCCGGATCCATGAACGGATACACCGCCAGAATGTCCGTCTTCATCCCCTGGCTGACGGCGATCACCGCGTCGGCGTTCCGATACGCGTTCCGCTCGGCCCAGGACGACACCCGGTAGCCGCCGCCGAGCTGCTCGACCTTCCACGGCCGCTGCGGCTCCAGCGAGTGCGCGGTGAGCACGTGCGGGATGCCGTGCAGGAGACCGCCGAGCAGGCCGGCCACGTTCGCATACCAGGTGTGCGAGTGCAGCACGTCGCACTCGCCGACCCCGTCGGCGATCTCCAGGTCCACCGCCAGCGTCTGCAGCGCGGCGTTGCGACCGGCCATACCGACCGGCACGGCGTGCGCGATGGCGTCGTCCCGGGGCGCTCCGAAGCAGTGCACGTCGACGTCGACCAGCCGCCGCAACTCGCGGACGAGGAAATCGACGTGGACGCCGGCACCCCCGTACACGTCGGGCGGATACTCCCGCGTCAGCACTCCCACTCGCACAACCCACAGGTTAGGGTCATTCCATGCGTAGCAACCCTCGTGTCCTCGGGATTGTTCTCGCGGGCGGTGAGGGAAAGCGGCTCTGGCCACTGACGGCGGACCGGGCCAAACCGGCCGTGCCGTTCGGCGGTTCCTACCGGCTCATCGACTTCGTGCTGTCGAACCTCGTCAACGCCGGCTATCTCCGGATTGCGGTGCTGACCCAATACAAGTCGCACTCGCTCGACCGGCACATCACGACGACGTGGCGGATGTCGACGATCCTCGGCAACTACGTGACCCCGGTGCCGGCGCAGCAGCGGCTCGGCCCGCGCTGGTTCACCGGCAGTGCCGACGCGATCTTCCAGAGCTTCAACCTGATCTACGACGACCAGCCCGACCACATCGTCGTGTTCGGGGCCGACCACGTCTACCGGATGGACCCCCGGCAGATGGTCGAGCAGCACATCGAGACCAAGGCCGCGGTGACCGTGGCCGGCATCCGCGTGCCGCGCGACGAGGCCAGCAGCTTCGGCATCATCGACGCCGACGAGCACGGCAAGATCCGCGCCTTCCTGGAGAAGCCGGAGGACCCGCCCGGCCTGCCCGACAGCGCCGACGAGTCGTACGCGTCGATGGGCAACTACGTCTTCACCACCGAGGCGCTGATCGAGTCGCTGCGCACCGACGCCGGCGAAGAGGCGTCCGTGCACGACATGGGCGGCAGCATCATCCCGATGCTGACGAAGGACGGCACCGCGCGGGTGTACGACTTCGCCGACAACGACGTCCCCGGCGCGACCGACCGGGACCGCGGCTACTGGCGCGACGTCGGCACCATCGATGCCTACTACGACGCCAACATGGACCTCGTCGCCGTGCATCCGGTCTTCAACCTCTACAACCGGCAGTGGCCGATCTTCAGCGACACACCACAGCTGCCGGCCGCGAAGTTCGTCGAGGGTGGGCTCGCGCAGGAGTCGATCGTCGCCTCCGGTTCGATCCTGGCCGGCTCGACCGTCCGGCACTCGGTCGTCTTCCCCGGCGTGACCGTCCTGCAGGGGGCGTACGTGGAGGGCTCGGTGCTGATGCCGGGCACCCGGATCGAGGCCGGCGCGGTCGTCCGCCGTGCCATCCTGGACAAGAACGTGCAAGTCCCCGCCGGTGCGCACATCGGCGTGGATCCCGAGATGGACCGACAGCGCTACCACGTCAGCGACGGTGGGGTCGTGGTGCTCGGCAAGGGCGAGCTCGCCCAGCCGTGACGCCGGGCCGCCCACGGGTTCCCGCACGGCGAACGCCGACCGCTCCCGCCGTCACGATGTGGTCACCTACCCTGCGGCTTTGCCGGCCCTTGTCCTAGGGTTCCGGCAACCCGCTCCCGAGGAGGCCCTGGTGAAGCTCCGTCGCGTGTACATCGCGGCCGCGGTGGCGGTGGCCCTGGCCGCCGCCGGCTGTGCGAACAACGAGGAATCCGGCTCCGGCGGCGCGCAGCCCTCTGCGTCCGGCTCGGCCGGGTTCAACCTGGATAACGTGAAGAAGGACGACGCGCTGGCCAAGCAGGTGGACAGCAAGATCTCCAGCGACGGCAAGCTGGTCGTCGGCACCGATCCGACGTACGAGCCGAACGAGTTCAAGGACAACGGCAAGATCGTCGGCTTCGACGTCGACCTCGGCGATGCAATCGCCAAGAAGCTCGGCCTGACCGCCGAGTTCGAGGAGTCGAAGTTCGACGCGATCCTGCCCGCGCTGGGCACGCGCTACGAAATCGGCATGTCGTCGTTCACCGACAACAAGGACCGCGAGAAGGTCGTCGACTTCGTGACCTACTACAGCGCGGGGACGCAGTGGGCGTCGAAGGACCCCAACTTCAACCCGGACAACGCGTGTGGCAAGAAGGTTGCCGTGCAGACCGGCACCGTGCAGGACACCGACGACCTGCCGGCCCGGCAGAAGAAGTGTGCCGGCAACCCCATCCAGATCCAGCGCTACGACGACCAGGCCGAGGCGACCAACTCGGTCGTGCTGGGCAAGGCCGACGCCGTGCTGGCCGATTCCCCGGTCATGGCCGGCGCGGTGAAGAAGGTCGGCGGCGGGCTGTCTCTGGTCGGTGACGTCTACGACTCCGCGCCGTACGGGATCGCGATCCCGAAGAGCGCGGGGACCACCAAGGACGCGATCCTCGGCGCGGTGAAGGCCCTGGTCGATGACGGCACGTACAAGGCGATCCTCGACAAGTGGGGCGTCGCCAACGGGGCGATCAACAATCCGGTCATCAACGGCGCCAGCGCCTAGCCGCCGGCCATGACCGCTCCGCCAGACACCGCCCCGCGCGCGGCGACCGTCCCGCCGGAGGACATCAAGGCGGTGCCCGTCCGGCACCCCTGGCGCTGGGTCAGCGTCGCGGTGCTCGGCCTGCTGGTGGCGATGCTGGTCAACAGCATCGTCACCAACGACGCGTATCGCTGGGGCACCGTCGGGAAGTACCTGTTCGACCAGCGGCTGTCCCGCGGCGCGCTGGTCACGCTCGAGCTCACCGTCGTCGCGATGGCGCTCGGCGTCGCGCTCGGGGTGGTGCTGGCGGTAATGCGGCTCTCGCCGAACCCCATCCTGACTTCCGTCGCCTGGGTCTACCTGTGGGTGTTCCGCGGCACGCCGGTCTACACCCAGCTCGTCTTCTGGGGCCTGATCAGCGTGCTCTACCCGCAGCTCGGGTTCGGCGTCCCGTTCGGCCCCGAGTTCGCGAGCTTTCAGACGACCCAGCTGATCACATTCTTCGTAGCCGCGGTCATCGGGCTCTCGCTGAACGAGGCGGCGTACATGGCCGAGATCGTCCGGGCGGGCATCCTCTCGGTGAGCGAGGGCCAGACCGAGGCGGCGGCCGCGCTCGGCATGCGCCGCGGCCACATCATGCGCCGGATCGTGCTGCCGCAGGCGATGCGGGTGATCATCCCGCCCACCGGCAACGAGCTGATCTCCATGCTCAAGACCACCTCGCTGGTGATCGCGGTGCCGCTGACGACCGATCTCTACTCCAGCGCCCGGGAGATCGGCATCCGGCTGTTCCAACCGCTGCCGCTGCTGATCTGCGCGGCGATCTGGTATCTCGCGATCACCTCGGTGCTCATGGTCGGGCAGTACTACCTGGAGCGGCACTTCGCCCGGGGCAGCCAGCGGTCCCTGCCGCTGACGCCGCTGCAGAAGCTGCGGCGGCGGCTCGGCGGCAGCCCTGGGGGCCGGGAGGCGCGCGCGGCCCCGCACGTACCCCTCGGCGGTGGCGGCGGCGAACGGGCGGGCGGAGGCGGCCTGTGACCGCCGAGGCCCGGACCGGTGTCCCGCCGATGGTGCTGGCCGAGGGCGTGCACAAGCGCTTCGGCCGGCTGGAGGTGCTGCGCGGGATCGACCTGGCCGTCCAGCGGAGCGAGGTCATGTGCGTCATCGGCCCGTCCGGGTCGGGGAAGTCGACGTTCTTGCGCTGCATCAACCACTTGGAGCAGATCAACGCCGGCCGGCTGTACGTCGACGGCGTGCTGGTGGGCTATCGGCAGCGCGGGGACAAGCTCTACGAGCTACGCGAATCGGAGGTAGCGCAACAGCGGATCGGCGTCGGGATGGTGTTTCAGCACTTCAACCTCTTCCCACACATGACCGCGCTGGGCAACGTGGTCGAGGCGCCGCTGCGGGTGAAGAAGGAGTCCAAGCGGGAGGTGCACGAGCGGGCCCGCGCACTGCTGGATCGGGTAGGGCTGGCCGACAAGGCCGACTCGTACCCCAGCCAGCTGTCCGGCGGCCAGCAGCAGCGGGTCGCGATCGCCCGTGCGCTGGCGATGCGCCCGAAGCTGATGTTGTTCGACGAGCCGACCTCCGCGCTCGACCCCGAGCTCGTCGGCGAGGTGCTGGACGTGATGCGCGGGCTGGCAGAGACCGGGATGACGATGGTCGTCGTGACCCACGAGATGGGCTTCGCCCGGGAGGTCGGCGACGAGCTGGTCTTCATGGACGCCGGCGTTGTGGTCGAGGCCGGGCCGCCGCGGGAGGTGCTCGCCAACCCGCAGCACGAGCGCACCCGTTCGTTCCTGTCGAAGGTCCTGTAGGCCCGCCGCGGGCCGGTTCGGGCCGGGGTCAGGTGCGCTTGACCGCGGCCAGCAGCCCGTCGCCGGCATGCAGCAGGACGGGCACGAGGTTGTCGTCGTCCCGGACGGTCCGGCCGAGCTCGCGCATGGCCACCGTGTCCGGGTCGCGCTGGGCCGGGTCGGCGACCCGGTCGTGCCAGAGCACGTTGTCGAACGCGACCACGCCGCCGGGCCGGAGCAGCCGCAGCGCCTCGGTCAGGTAGTCGGCGTACTCGGTCTTGGCCGCGTCGACGAACACCAGGTCGTAGCCGCCGTCGGCGAGCCGGGGGAGCACCTCCAGCGCGTTGCCGACGATCAGCCGGGCCCGCCCGGACGGGATCCCGGCCTCGCCGAACGCCTGCTTGGCCGCCCGCTGGTGCTCCGGGTCCTTGTCCACCGTGGTCAGCACCCCGTCGGGGCGCATCCCGCGCAGCAGCCACAGGCCGGAGACGCCGGCGCCGGTGCCCACCTCGACCACCGCCCTCGCGTTGGTCGCCGCGGCCAGGAAACGCAGCGCCGCACCGCCGCCGGCACCGATCGGGACGCAGCCGAGCTCGTGCCCGCGCTGGCGGGCGGCCTGCAGCGTGGCGTCCTCGGCGAGGTAAGCCTCCGCGTACTCCCTGCTGGCGAGAACGGCGGACGTGTCCGGCACGCCGGAAGCCTAGCCTTACGAGTCGTGTGGGCGGTCGACACGCCCGGGGGAACGGGCCGGGCGGGCCGCGCGTTGGTACCGCTGGAGGACGCTCAACCTGAGTATCCGCTGAGTAAACCAGTGCCAAGGGTCGGCATGGGAGGAGTGGTCAGGCACCATGGCGGTGTTCGCATCGTCGACCGCGTCGGATACCGGAGGTGCCGTGATCGACGCCTCGGCATCCACGTGGGTGCCCCCGACCTGGGATGAGGTCGTGCGTGAGCACACCGCCCGGGTCTACCGCCTTGCCTACCGGCTGTCCGGCAACCAGCAGGACGCCGAGGACCTGACCCAGGAGACGTTCGTGCGCGTCTTCCGGTCGCTGGCCGACTACACCCCCGGCACGTTCGAGGGTTGGCTGCACCGGATCACCACGAACCTGTTCCTGGACATGGTCCGTCGCCGCCAGCGCATCCGGTTCGACGCGCTGCCCGACGACACCGAGCGCCTGCCGGGCCGGGAGCGCAGTCCCGAGCAGGTCTATGCGGAAGGCGCCTTCGACGCGGACGTGCAGGCCGCGCTCGACGCGCTGCCGCCCGACTTCCGTGCGGCCGTGGTCCTCTGCGACATCGAGGGCCTGTCGTACGAGGAGATCGCGGCCACCCTCGGGATCAAGCTCGGCACCGTGCGGTCCCGGATCCACCGGGGCCGGGTGCTGCTGCGGGAGGCGCTGGCGCATCGCGCGCCGCGCTCCACCCGTGTCGGCACGGAGGAGGCGACTCCGGCGACCGAGGGAGGTGCGGCGTGACCCTGCCCGATCTGCACCTGTCCGAGGACGCGCTGGCGGCCTACGTCGACCGCACCCTGTCTCCGACCGCCGACGACCGTGCCGCCAGGCACCTGCGGTCCTGCGCCGAGTGCCGCAGCGCCGTCGACGTCGAGCGCGAGGCCAAGGCGCTGCTCGGCGCCGCGCCCGACCCGAGCCTGCCGGCCGGCTTGATGGCCAGGCTGCTCGACGTACCGATGACCGCCGACCTCGGCGGCACTGACCAGGTGCTCGCGATCGACGGCGACCGGCTGGGCTGGTCGACCGGTTCCACGAACTCCGATACGCGGGTGGTCGAGCGCCGGGCTGCAGCCCCGGCGCGGCCCCGACCCCAGGTCAGGCCCGCCGGCGCCACGCGGCCGGCCGGGCGGAGCGCGCGGGCCCGGCGGACCCGGCGCGGACTGGCGGTCTCGCTGGCGGGGCTGGCGTTCGGGGTGATCGCCTCGGCCGCTTCCGCCGGTGCGGGCGGCGCCGCCGCGACCGCCAGGGTCGGCGACGTGCCCGGCCCGTCGAGCACCCGGCTGGTGGTCGGCAGCACCGCTCCGATGGACGTCACCCGTGCGTTCCAGGTCCGCCGCCCGGGGGACGGCGGCGGCGTGCTGACCGCGGGCACGGTCTCCCTGCGCGGCCGCTGATCCACCCCCCACCCGTCATCCCGGCGCACCCCCCACCGCGCCGGGATGACCCTTTTCTCCACCCGGCCCGCGGATGGAGCACCCGCCTGCCCGGCGTCCGCGGTGGGGTGGGAGGTTCGGCGGGGTTTCTGACGGGGACTTGACGGCGGGTGGGGGAGGGTTGGTCCGTGCCGGGGAGGGTTCGATGACGGAGCAGAACGGCCGGGCGTACGGCGGCAACGGACGCTCGTCCGCGCTCGAGTCGGCGTTCGGGCGCCCGCCCGGCGTCGAGTCCTCGTTCGCGCCGGGTGCCCCGCCGCTGACGCCGCCCGCGCCACCACCGCCGCCCCCGGCGCCGGGCCTGCGCCGCCTGTTCAGCCGGCCCAGCGGCGTGGCCGACTCGTTCGACCCCCCGCCCGGCGCGATCCGGGACACCACCCCGCCGCCGGAGTCGCCCTGGTGGAAGCCGGACGCCGACCGCGACCCCTGGCGGGACGCCCGCTCGCCCGCCTCCCTCGGCGGCCCGCCCGATTTCGGCGACGGCGGTCCGGCCCCGGTCGGCGCGCCGGAGGAGCCCGCCGGCCGGCGCCGCTGGGGCCTGCGCAACATCACGCTCACCGCCGCGGTGGTGCTGCTGGTGGCCGGCCTGCTCACCGGCATCGCCGGTGGCGTGGTCGGCTACCTGGCCGCCGACCGGATCACCCCGGCGCTGCTCGACCCGAACGCGACGCTGTCCCAGGTCAGCCCCTCGGTCAACCGGCCGCCCGGCTCGGTCGCCGACATCGCCAAGCGGGTGCTGCCGGTGGTCGTCTCGGTCGAGGTGAGCACGGCCGGCGGCTCCGGTACCGGCTCCGGCGTGGTCATCTCCGGCCAGGGCTACGTGCTCACCAACAACCACGTGGTGTCCCAGTTCGCCACCGCCGGGGCCGGCCGGTCGCTGCGGGTGCGGTTCAGCGACCAGTCCGCGGTCGACGCCCGGATCGCCGGCCGGGACCCGAAGACCGACCTCGCCGTGCTGAAGATCGACAAGCCGGGGCTCACCGTCGCCCAGCTCGGCGACTCCAGCAAGATCGCGGTCGGCGACCCGGTCATCGCGATCGGCTCCCCGCTCGGCCTGGCCGGCACCGTCACCTCGGGCATCATCAGCGCGCTTGACCGGCCGGTCCGGCTCGGCGGCGCGGGCGGCAACTCCGGCAGCGACACCAACGCGGTGATCAACGCGATCCAGACCGACGCCTCGATCAACCCCGGCAACTCCGGCGGCGCGCTGGTCGACGGCTCGGGCGCGGTCATCGGCGTCAACTCGGCGATCGCCACGCTGAGCACCGGCAGCACCAACCAGTCCGGCAGCATCGGCCTCGGCTTCGCGATCCCGATCAACGAGGCCAGGCAGATCGCCGAGCAGCTGATCCGCACCGGCAAGGTGCAGCACGCGACGCTCGGCGTGACCGCCCGCTCGGTCACCGACGGGGCCAGGGACGGCGCGCTGGTCGAGTCGGTGGCCGCGGGCAGCGCGGCGGCGGACGCCGGGATCAAGGCCGGCGACGTCATCACCCGCATCGGCGACCGGCTGGTGGGCGGCTCGGACGACCTGGTCGTCCAGGTGCGGGCGCACAAGGTCGGCGAGAAGGTCCAGCTGACGTACGTGCGGGGTGGCCGGACGGTGAAGGTCGCCGTGACCCTGCGGGGCGACTGACCCCTAAAGCTGGGTAACGGGCCCGGCGCCGACAGGTTTCCGGGTTACGCTGGAGCGCGTGTTCGGCAGTCTGGGTTGGCCCGAGATGCTCACGCTTCTCGTGGTGGCGCTGTTGATCTTCGGACCGGACAAGCTCCCGTCCGTCGCGAAGGATGCTGCGCAGATGCTGCGCACCGTGCGCAACATGGCCAAGGACGCCCGCTCGCAGATCAAGACCGAGCTCGGCCCCGAGTTCTCCGACTTCGACCTCGACTCGCTCAACCCGCGCAGCTTCGTGCAGAAGAACCTGTTCGGCGACGAGGACGACGAGGACGGCCTGAACCGGCAGTCGCAGCGGCCGGCCAGCCGGATCAAGAGCGAGCAGACTCCCTACGACCCGGACACGATCTAGACACGCGTCTGACCTGCGCTCTTACCGCCCGCACAGGTGGATGGGGCACCATGTGACCTCGTCCGCGCGGCCCTACCGCGCCCGGTGACCGGACGACTGTGACCAGGAGGATTGGCGGATGGCACGACGCCGGATTCGCGGCGTGCTCGGGCTCATCGCGCTCACGGTGGCAGCGGCGCTGGTGGTTGCGGGCATCGCCCTGCCGGGCGTGCTGCTCGCGGGCGCGGCGACGACGACCGTGGCCCACTCGGTCCGGTCCCTGCCCGACGGCATCGACCCGACCAGCCCGCCGCAGCCCTCGGTCCTGTACGCCGCCGACGGCACCACGCGGATCGCGACGTTCTACTCGCAGTACCGCAAGCCGGTGCAGCTCAAGAAGGTCTCGAAGGTCATGCAGCAGGCGATGGTCGCCGCCGAGGACCGCCGGTTCTACGAGCACGGCGCCGTCGACGCCAAGGGCGTGTTGCGGGCCGCCGCGGCCAACATCCGCAACGGTGCGGTTGACCAGGGTGCCTCCACGCTGACCATGCAGTACGTCCGCAACGTGCTGAAGAACGACCAGAACGTCAGCGCCGCCGAACGCAAGGCCGCCACCCAGGACACGCTCTCCCGGAAGCTGCAGGAGGTGCGCTACGCGGCCGAGCTCGAGCACACCATGTCCAAGGACCAGATCCTGCAGAACTACCTGAACATCGCCTACTTCGGGGCCGGGGCGTACGGGATCGAGTCCGCCGCCGAGCGGTTCTTCTCCACCACGGCGTCCAAGCTCACGCTGCCGCAGGCCGCGCTGCTGGCCGGGTTGGTGCAGTCACCCGACGCGTACAACCCCATCTCCCGGGACCAGAGCTCGGCGCTGAGCCGCCGCTCGTACGTCCTGGAGTCGATGCGGACCATGGGCGTGATCACCCAGGCCCAGGAGACCACGGCCAAGGCGAAGAAGATCGGCCTGCACCCCAAGACGCTGCCCACCTCGGGCTGCACCGGCGTGCCGACCGACCACAACGACTGGGGCTTCTACTGCGACTACTTCGTGCGCTGGTGGAACGAGCAGTCCGCGTTCGGCAAGACCCCGCAGCAGCGCACCAACAAGCTGCTGTCCGGCGGCTACCGCATCATCACCCCGATGCAGCCGGACGTGCAGGCCACGGCGCTGGAGCAGTCGGTCGGGGTGTACGGGTACGACGATCAGAAGGCGCTGCCGATCGCGGTCGTGCAGCCCGGTACCGGCCGGGTCCTGGCCATGGCGGTGAACCGGCACTACGGGCTGCCGAAGGCCGGACAAAATGACGTCTCCACCACCGTGGCGCCGCTGATCTCCGGCGGCGGCGGGCTCACGGGCTACCAGGCCGGCTCGACGTTCAAGATGTTCACGATGCTGGCCGCGCTGCAGAACGGCATGCCGCTCTACACGCCGTTCGACGCGCCGTCGCAGCTGCCGACGCACTGGCGGGACTCGGGTCCCAACTCCTGTGACGGGCAGTACTGCCCGAGCAACGAGAACCCGTCGTTCATGGACGGCATGCGGACCATGTGGGACGGCTTCGGGCGATCGGTGAACACCTACTTCGTGCACCTCGAGGAACAGGTCGGGGCCGACAAGGCGGTCGCGATGGCGCAGAAGCTCGGCATCACGTTCCGGGCGCCGAGCGACCAGCAGCAGGTCAAGGACGCGGTCGACTGGGGGTCGTTCACCCTGGGCGTCGCCGACACGACGCCGCTCGACCTGGCCGAGGCGTACGCCACGGTCGCGGCGGAGGGCGTTCACTGCGAGGCGCTTCCGGTCACCGCGATCTACGGTGTGGACCACAAGAAGGTCCCGGGCGTCGCCGACCCGACGTGCGGCCGGGTGATCAGCCCGGAGATCGCGCGGGCGGCGACGGACGCGGCGCGCTGCCCGGTCGGCCAGCAGTCCACGTTCGGGCGGTGCAACGGCGGGACGGCGACCGCCGTCAGCGGGATCGTCGGGCGGCCGGTCGCCGGCAAGACCGGGTCCTCGCAGGGCAACGTGACCGAAACGTTCGTCGGGTTCACCCCGCAGGTGGCGGCGGCCGGGATCGCCGCCGACCCGGCGGACCCGACCAACGCGGTCGGCTCGTTCGTCTCCAAGTCGGTGAACGCGGCCGTCGCGCACACGATCGCGGTCGCCGTGCAGGACCTGGCGCAGCAGGACTTCACCCCGCCGAGCGTCGAGACCGCGTTCGGTCCGGGCGGGATCGTGCCGTTGCCGCAGCAGACCAAGCCGAACGATGGCCGCGGTGGTGACAACGGCGGCGGCAACAACGGCGGCGGCGGGAACAACGGCGGCGGCAACGGCGGCGGCGGTAACAACGGCGGTGGGGGTGGCGGCCAGCCTCCGGGCGGCGGCGGTCCGGGTGGCGGCGGCCCTGGCGGTGGCGGCGGAACCAACGGTGGCGGTCAGCAGACCGGCGCGGTGCCCACCGGCGCCCCGGCGGCCCCCGGAATCACCGGCGGCGGCCCTGGCAACGGCGGCGGCACCGGCGACGGCGGCGGTACCAACAACGGCGGCGGTACCAACAACGGCGGCGGTACCAACAACGGCGGCGGCACCGGCCGCGGCAACGGCGGCCCCGGCAACGGCTGACCGTCGCAAACCCGCCGGCTATGTCTCTGCTTCACCCGGCGGGGCAGAGACGTAGCCGGACAGCACAGCCTCCCCGGCCCGAGCCGGCCGGCCGCCCAGGGACGTGGCGAGCCCGGTTGGCGCCCGCCCGGCGGGCCGGTGAGGCGGGGTCAGCGGGTGGCGGGGGAGAGGCCGAGCTGGAGACCGGCCAGACCGCGCTGGCGGGCGGCGAGCCGGTCGGCGATCTCGCCGAGGGCGATCGCGGCCGGTGAGTCCGGCGCGGACGCGACGATCGGCACGCCGGCGTCGCCGCCCTCGCGCAGCCGCTGGTCGATCGGCACCTGCCCGAGCAGCGGCACGCTGGCCCCGGTCAGCCTGGACAGCGACGCGGCCACCGCGGCCCCGCCGCCGGAGCCGAACAGCTCGACCCGGCTCCCGTCCGGTTGCTCCCACCACGACATGTTCTCGACCACGCCGACGATCTGCTGATGGGTCTGCAGCGCGATCGCCCCCGCCCGCTCGGCCACCTCCTGCGCCGCGACCTGCGGCGTGGTCACCACGAGCAGCTCCGCCGACGGCACCAGCTGCGCCACCGAGATCGCGATGTCACCGGTGCCCGGCGGCAGGTCGAGCAGCAGCACGTCCAAGTCGCCCCAGTAGACGTCGGCGAGGAACTGCTGCAGCGCCCGGTGCAGCATCGGACCCCGCCACACCACCGGCGAGTTGCCCGGGGTGAACATGCCGATCGAGATCACCCGCACCCCGTTGGCCTGCGGCGGCAGGATCATCTGCTCGACCTGGGTCGGCTGGCCGGTGACCCCGAGCATCCGCGGCACGCTGTGCCCGTAGATATCGGCGTCGACCACGCCGACCGTCCGCCCCCGGTCGGCCAGCGCCACCGCGAGGTTGACCGTCAGCGACGACTTGCCGACCCCGCCCTTGCCCGACGCGACCGCATACACCCTGGTCAGCGAGCCGGGCTTGGCGAACGGGATCTCGTTCTCCACCCGGCCCGGCCCGCGCAGCTGTTCCTGCAACGCCTTGCGCTGCTCCGGGCTCATCACGTCGAGGTCGACCCGGACGGAGCTGACGCCGTCCAGCGGCGAGACCGCCGCGGTGACGTCCCGGGTGATCGTGTCCCGCAGCGGGCAGCCGGCGACGGTGAGGTAGACCCCGACCGTGACCGTGCCGTTCGGGTCGACCCGGACGTCCTTGACCATGTTCAGTTCGGTGATGGGGCGGCGGATCTCCGGGTCCCGCACCGAGGCGAGCGCGGCAGTGACCTGTTCTGGCGTGACCACGCTTCCAGCGTACGCAGGGCAAGAGTTTGCCCAGGGACCTACCATGATTATGTGCGCCCTGCCCTCTCCGCCCGTGAACTGTCGGTCTGGCGGACCTTCCTGCGCGCGCACGCCAGCATCACCCGGCAGATGGAGCACGACCTTGCCGAGCGGCACATGCTGCCGCTTCCCTCGTACGACGTGCTGTTGCAGCTGGCGGAGAGCCCGCAGCGGCGGCTTCGGATGACCGACCTGGCCGACCGGGTGCTGCTGTCCCGGTCCGGGCTGACCCGGCTGGTCGACCGTCTGTCCCGGGAGGGCCTGGTCGAGCGGGAGTCCTGTCCGTCGGACGCGCGCGGGACCTTCACGGTGATCACTGACAAGGGACTGGCCCGTCTCCGGGAAGCCGCGCCGACCCACCTGGCCGGCATCCAGGAGCACGTGACCAGCCGCCTCACGCCCACCGAGCTGGACACGTTCGGCCGGTTGCTGCGCAAGCTGCTGCCGGAGTCGGACGCCGTCCCGGTCGGCGGCTGCGCCCCGGCCGCCGAGCCGGACGAGACGGCGGTCGCCGGCTGAGGCCCTAAGCCGGGCGGTCCGCCTCCCTGCGCACCTGGTCCAGGTAGTGGCTGAGCTCGGAGCGGATGAAGTCGCGCGTCGCCACGTCGCCGAGCGCGATGCGGACCGCGGCCAGCTCGCGGGCGAGGTATTCGATGTCCGACCGGCTGCGCTCGGCGTTCATCCGGTCCTCGTCCAGGTTGACGCGGTCGCGGTCGGTCTGCCGGTTCTGCGCGAGCAGGATCAGCGGTGCCGCGTACGCCGCCTGGAGCGAGAGCGCCAGCGTCAGGAAGATGAACGGGTACTGGTCGAAGCGCCACGAGGCCGGCACCACCACGTTCCAGCCGATCCAGCCGATCACGATGATCGTCTGCAGCACCAGGAACCGGGCCGTGCCGATGAACCGGGCGATCGTCTCGGCGAACCGGCCGAACGCCTCCGCGTCGTAGTGCGGCCCGGTCCGGCGGACCCCGCGCGGCTGGTCGAGTCGGGTCTCAGCCATCGATGTCCCGCTCCCGCCAGTCCTCCGGCAGCAGGTGGTCGAGCACGTCGTCGACGGTGACGGCGCCCACCAGCCGGTCGGCCTCGTCCACCACCGCCGCCGCCACCAGGTCGTACGTGGCCAGGTAGCGGGTCAGCTCGGCCAGCTCGGTCTCCGGCCGCACCGGCTCGAGATCGTCGTCGACCACGCCACTGACCAGCGAGGACGGCGGCTCCCGCAGCAGCCGCTGGACGTGCGCGACACCGAGGTAGCGACCGGTCGGTGTCTCCGACGGCGGCCGGCAGACGTACACCTGGGTGGCCAGGGCGGGGCTGATGTCCGGGTTGCGCACCCGGGCAAGCGCCTCGGCGATCGTCGCGTCCGGCGCCAGGATGATCGGCTCGCTGGTCATCAGGCCGCCGGCGGTGTCGTCGCTGTAGCGCAGCAGCCGGCGGACCGGGGCCGCCTCCTGCGGCTCCATCAGCTGGAACAGCCGCTCCCGCTCGGGCGGCGCCAGCTCGGCGAGCAGGTCGGCCGCGTCGTCCGGGTCCATCTCCTCGAGGATGTCGGCGGCCCGCTCGTCCGCCAGCGACGCGAGGATCTTCACCTGGGTGTCCTCGGGCAGTTCCTCGAGCACGTCGGCCAGCCGCTCGTCGTCGAGCGCGACCGCGATCTCCTGCCGTCGCTTCGCGTCCAGGTCCTGCAGCATGTTCGCGATGTCCGCCGCCCGGGAGGTGGACAGCACGGTGAGCAGCGCGTCCGCACCCTGCTGGGCCTCCGGCGTGGGCCCGAGCCCCTCCAGCTCCTCCCACTCGACCTGGCGGACGTGACCGCGGCGGCGGGCGAGTCTGGAGCCGAGGTCGCGCACCGCCAGCCGGGTCAGCACCCAGTCCTTGGTCCTGGTCTGCTCCATCGCCGCGTCGATCACCGTGACCCTGGCGTCGGTCTCCCGGATCGTGGCGGTGCGGTCGAGCAGGCCGCCGAGCACCAGCGCCTCGCCCGGGCGCTGCTCGAAGCGGCGCAGGTTGACCGACCCGCTGGCCAGCACGACCGCGGCGGCCTCGATCGAGGTCACCCGGCCGATCGGGACGAAGATCCGGCGCCGGTGCTGGATCTCGACCAGCAGCCCGAGCACCCGCGGGGGCAGCGGGTTCGGACGGAACATCACCACCACGTCGCGCACCCGGCCGACCGGCTCGCCGTTCGGGTCGAAGACGGCGACGCCGGCGAGCCGGGCCACGTAGATCCTCGTACCGACCGCCACGGGGCGAGATTACCGACCCTGGCCAGGGCGGACGCCGGACCGGACGCCGGACCGGATCCCGGACCGGACGCCGGACCGGATCCCGGACCGGAGGCCGGGACCGGACGAGCCCGCCCCGGGCGTGCCGCCAGCTAGGGTCGGTGCGTGCCGACCCTCCCCTACCACGTCCTCGACGTGTTCACCGACCGGCCGTACGCGGGCAACCCACTGGCCGTCGTGCTGGACGGCGACGACCTGTCGACCGAGTCGATGCAGGCGATCGCCCGCGAGTTCAACCTGTCCGAGACCACGTTCCCGACCAGCTCGGACCGGGCCGACTACGCGGTGCGGATCTTCACGCCGGGCACCGAGCTGCCGTTCGCGGGGCACCCGAGCATCGGCACCGCCTGGCTGCTGGCCCGGCTCGGCCGGATCCCGGCCGGCGAGGTGCGGCAGGACTGCGCCGCCGGCGTGCTGCCGGTCGCCGTGACCGGGTCCGGCGCGACGCTGACCGGCGGCGCGCCGACCGTGTCCGACCCGCTCGACGCCGAGCCGCTGCTGCACTCGGTGGGGCTGGAAGCGGGCTCGCTGGCCGGGATCGCCCCGCCGCGGACCGCCGGCACCGGGCTGGAGTGGACATACCTGGCCGTGGAGGCCGACGCGGTCGGCCGGGCGGCGCCCGACTGGATCGGGCTGGCCCGGTCGGTGCCGTCCACCGGTCTCGCGGTCTTCTCCTGGACCGACGGGGTCGCGCACCTGCGGGCGATGACCACCGAGGGCTTCGAGGACCCGGCCACCGGGTCGGCCGCGCTCGGCTTCGGCGTCTACCTGGCCGCCTCCGGCCTGGTCCGGGACGGTACGACGGAATACCGGATCCACCAGGGCGCCGAGATCGGCCGCCCGTCGACGCTGTACGGGACGGTCACCACGGACGGCGGGACGGTCAGCGCGGTGACGGTGCGCGGCGGCGTGGTGCCGGTCGCGACCGGGGAGATCACGCCACCGGCGTGAGCCGCAGGACGACCGCGGTCGTCCAGTCCGGGTGGCCGTTGAGACGGCCGGCGGTCAGTGCCGGCACGACCTGACGCCACTCGTCCGAGTCGCGCTCGACGCCGGCGACGGCGGCGTGCCAGGTGGCGACGCGACCGCCGGTGTCGGCCGAGCGCGCGATGACCGTGCACTCGCTCGCGTCGGCGAGGCCGGGCAGCTCCTGCTCGCCCGGGCCGGTCAGCAGGTAGGTCGCGCCGTCCCGCCAGACCGGCCAGGCCGGCACCGGGTCACGCCCCGGCGCCGCCACCCAGAGCACCGCGGCCTTGCGCGCCACCTCGTCGACGAGACCCACGCGCCCACCCTGCCATCCGGGCGCCCGGCGGCGCGCTGGGAGGATGGGGGCGTGGCGGGTACGGCGGTGACGGTTCCGCCGGCCCGGGACGTCGCGCTGATGGCGGTCGCGGTGACCGCGGTGTCCACCTCGGCGCCGATCATCGCGGCCACCGCCGCGCCCGCGCTGGCGATCGCGGCCTGGCGGAACCTGATGTCCTCCGGGGTGCTCGTCCCGGTGGCGCTGGTCACCCGCCGCGCCGAGCTGCGCACGCTCGGCCGCCGCGGCTGGGGCCTGTGCCTGCTCGCCGGCACGCTGCTGGCCGGGCACTTCGCGACCTGGGTGCCGAGCGTGACGCTGACCTCGGTGGCGTCCTCGACCGCGCTGGTCGCGACCCAGCCGGTGTGGGCGGCGCTGCTGGCCCGCGCCTCCGGCCAGCACGTCGGCCGGCCGGTCTGGGCCGGCATCCTGGTGGCGGTGGCCGGCGCGGGCATGGTCACCGGCGCCGACGTCACGCTCTCCGCCCGCGCGGTCGCCGGCGACGTGCTGGCCCTGCTCGGCGGCGTGCTCGCGGCCGCCTACGTCACCGCGGGCGCGGCGGTGCGGGTGCGGATCAGCACCACCTCGTACACGACCGTCTGCTATTCGGCCTGCGCGCTGCTGCTCGCGCTGGTCTGCGTGCTGGCCGGGCAGCCGCTGGCCGGCTACCCGGCCGGCACCTGGGTCAAGCTGGCCGCGCTCACGATCGGCGCCCAGTTCCTCGGCCACTCGCTGATCAACGTCGTGCTGCGCAGCACCAGCCCGACCGTGGTCAGCCTGGCGATCCTGTTCGAGGCCCCGGGCGCGGCGCTGATCGCGGCGGTCTGGCTCGGCCAGCTGCCGCCGGTCTCGGCCCTGCCCGGGATCGTCGTGCTCCTCGTCGGGCTGGCGGTCGTGATCCGCGCCGGCGCGCGGGCCCTGCCGGTGGAGTGACCGGTCTGCGCAGTGACCGGTTGAATGGGGCCATGAGAACGCTGCGCCCGCGCCGGTCCGTGCTCGCCGTGCCGGGCAGCTCGCCGAAGATGCTGGCCAAGGCGCAGGGCCTGCCGGTGGACGAGGCTTTCCTCGACCTCGAGGACGCGGTCGCGGCCGACGCGAAGCAGTCCGCCCGGGCCAACGTGGTCGCCGCGCTCAACGACGGCGACTGGGCCGGCAAGACCCGGGCGGTACGGGTGAACGACCTGTCCACGGCGTGGACCTACCGCGACGTGCTGGCGGTCGTCGAGGGCGCCGGCGCCAACCTCGACTGCCTGATCCTGCCCAAGGTCACCGGACCGTCCCAGGTGGACTGGCTCGACCTCACGCTGACCCAGATCGAGAAGACGATGGGCTACGAGGTCGGCCGGATCGGCATCGAGCCGCAGATCGAGAACGCGGCCGGCCTGATCGCCGTCGACGCGATCGCCGCCGGGCCGCGGGTGGAGGCGGTGGTGTTCGGGCCGGCCGACTTCATGGCCTCGATCGCCATGCGTTCGCTGGTCGTGGGCGAGCAGCCGCCCGGGTACGAGCCCGGCGACGCCTACCACTACCCGCTGATGCGGATCCTGCTGGCCGCGCGGGCGGCCGGGGTGCAGGCGATCGACGGGCCATACCTGCAGATCCGCGACGTCGGCGGGTTCCGCCGGCAGGCCAGGCGCACCGCGGCGCTCGGCTACGACGGCAAGTGGGTGCTGCACCCCGGCCAGGTCGACGCGGCCAACGAGGTGTTCGCGCCGGACCAGGCCGACTACGACCACGCGGAGCTGATCCTGGACGCCTACCAGCACGCGACGACCGTCCGGCAGGTCGGCGCGGTGATGCTCGGCGACGAGATGATCGACGAGGCGTCCCGGAAGATGGCCGTGGTCGTGGCGGCGAAGGGACGGGCCGCCGGGATGAGCCGGACCTCGACCTTCCAGCCGCCGGAGGATTAGGGCGGATCTCCCGGCTGGCGGCGCCGCCAGGCAATCGGGAGAAAAGCGCTAAGACCGGTCGAGTCCCGGGGGCAGCGGCTGGGACGAGTGGTTGAGCTGCACGAACAGCACGACCAGCAGGACGATCAGCACCACGTAGGCGAGCGTGACCACGGTTCCGACGGCGATCGCCGCCACCGCGGTGCCGGCGCCGGGCTCGTTCCCGCGACGGATCCGGCGCAGCGCGACGATCCCGAGCACGATGCCCACCGGCGCCACGAGCAGTGACAGGGCCAGCGCGAGCGGTGCCAGGGGCACGCTGCGCCGGGGCTCGGTCGCGTAGCGCTGGGCGTCGGTCACCTCCCGATCCTGACACTCCGGGCGCCGGGTCTCCACCCGCCCGGCCCGGACCGCGGGGCCGCCGACCGGCCGTCCGACCCTCCATCCGCGACTGTCGCTGGTGGACTCAGTCCGGGCCCGAGACTGTCCCTCGTGGACAGTCCCCGACCGTCCACCTGCGCCGGACACAGTGGACAGTTGGCCCCGATGTGCTGGCGTACGGCAGCGCGACGTGGGACCGTTGACACGTGGCCGCCAATCTGAACTCCACCGCCGCCGCCCTGCTCGGTCTGCTGCACGAGGGGCCGATGACCGGCGGCGAGCTGGTCGCCGCGGCGAAGGAGCGGATGGAGCCGTTCTGGAGCGTGACCCGCAGCCAGGTCTACCGGGAGCTGCCCGGCCTGGCCGAGGCCGGCTACGTCCGCCCGGGCAAGCTCGGCCCGCGCGCGGCCCAGCCCTACACGATCACCGCCGCCGGCAAGCGCGCCTTCCGCTCCTGGCTGGCCGAGGAGGCCGGCGCCGACCACTCCCGCAACCCGCTGGTGCTGCGGGTCAGCTTCGGCGCGCACCACCAGCCCGGCGCGGTGGCCAAGCTCGTCGACGAGGCCCGCGGGCGGCACCAGGAGGCACTGGCGGTCAACCGGTCCCGGGTCAACCAGCTCAAGCGCGAGGGCGGCGATCCCTACCAGCTGGCCACCGCCGAGTTCGGCGTCGCCTACGAGCGGGCCCTCCTGCGCTGGCTCGACGCCGTCCCGACCGACTGACGGCACCAGTGTCCCCGCCGGTGGGGACCAGTACCCTCGATCGTTGTGACTGATGATGTGCCCGGCGAGCTCAGGGAACTGAGCGCGACCCTCACCAGCATCGAGAAGGTGCTGGATCTCGACGCGCTCCGCGCCGAGCTGGCCGGGCTGGAGGAGCAGGCGGCCCAGCCCGACCTGTGGTCAGACCAGGAACGGGCGACCCAGGTCACCAGCCGGCTGTCGCAGGTGCAGGCGGATCTGCGCCGCGTCGAGGACCTCCGCCGCCGGCTGGAGGACGCCGGCGTGCTGCACGAGTTGGCCGAGGCCGAGGACGACTCAGGGACCCGCGAGGAGGTCGAGACCGAGCTCGGCGGCCTGCAGAAGGCGATCGGCGAGCTCGAGGTCCGCACCCTGCTCGGCGGCGAGTACGACGCGCGGGACGCGCTGGTGACCGTGCAGGCCGAGGCCGGCGGCGTCGACGCCGCCGACTGGGCCCAGATGCTGCTGCGGATGTACCTGCGGTGGGCGGAGCGGCACGGCTACTCCACCGAGGTCTACGACACCTCCTACGCGGAGGAGGCCGGGATCAAGTCGGCCACGTTCGTGGTCAAGGCCCCGTACGCGTACGGCACGCTGGCCGGCGAGCACGGCACCCACCGGCTGGTCCGGATCTCGCCGTTCGACAACCAGCACCGGCGGCAGACCAGCTTCGCCGGCGTTGACGTCGTCCCGGTGGTGCAGCCCACCGACCACATCGACATCGACGACAAGGACATCCGCGTCGACGTCTACCGGTCCTCCGGCCCGGGCGGCCAGGGCGTCAACACGACCGACTCGGCCGTCCGGATCACCCACCTGCCCACCGGCATCGTCGTCTCCTGCCAGAACGAGCGCTCGCAGATCCAGAACCGGGCCAGCGCGATGGCGGTGCTGCAGGCCAAGCTGCTGGAGCGGCAGCGGCTGGAGGAGCGGGCCGAGATGGACGCGCTGCGCGGCGAGGGCGGCAGCTCCTGGGGCAACCAGATCCGCAGTTACGTGCTGCATCCCTACCAGATGGTCAAGGACCTGCGCACCGAGGTGGAGACCGGGAACACGACCGCGGTGCTCGACGGCGACATCGACCAGTTCGTCGAGGCGGAGATCCGCTGGAAGCAGGGCCAGGACACACCCTCGCGGGCGTGAAACTCGCGGGTGAGATCGCTGTAAGGAGCGTGCCATTTTAGGCCCGCACCATACGCGTGGGTAGACTGCGCGACCGTGATCCGCCTGGACCGAGTAACGAAGCTCTACCCGTCGAGTGCCCGGCCGGCTCTCGACGACGTCAGCCTCAACGTCGACAAGGGCGAGTTCGTCTTCCTGATCGGCCCGTCCGGGTCCGGAAAGTCGACCTTCCTGCGGCTGCTGCTCAAGGAGGAGAACCCGACCCGGGGACGGGTCCAGGTCGCCGGGAAGGACCTCGGCCGGCTGTCCAGATGGAAGGTCCCGGCGCTGCGCCGCACGATCGGCTGCGTCTTCCAGGACTTCCGGCTGCTGGAGAAGAAGACGGTGGCCGAGAACGTGGGCTTCGCGCTCGAGGTGATCGGCAAGCCGGCGCACACGATCCGCAAGGTCGTGCCCGAGGTGCTTGAGCTGGTCGGCCTGGACGGCAAGGCCAACCGGCTGCCCGGCGAGCTGTCCGGCGGTGAGCAGCAGCGGGTGGCGATCGCCCGCGCGTTCGTCAACCGGCCGCTGGTCCTGCTCGCCGACGAGCCGACCGGAAACCTCGACCCCGACACCAGCCAGGACATCATGCTGCTGCTCGAACGGATCAACCGCACCGGGACGACGGTCCTGATGGCCACGCACGACAACAACATCGTCGACTCGATGCGCCGCCGGGTGATCGAGCTCGAGCAGGGCCACCTGGTCCGCGACCAGGCCCGCGGCGTCTACGGGGTGGGTCGCTGACATGCGGCTGAACTTCGTCTTCTCGGAGGTCGCGGCCGGCCTGCGGCGCAACCTGACGATGACCATCGCGATGGTGATGACCACCGCGATCTCGCTCGCCTTCTTCGGCGCCGGCCTGCTGGTCGCCAACCAGATCGGCGACATGAAGGAGCTCTACTTCGACAAGCTCGAGGTCTCCATCTATCTGAAGGACAACGCGACCCCGGTGCAGCGGGAGGCCATCACCCAGCAGCTCGACGCCTCCCCGGAGATCGCCAGCTACGACTACCTGGACAAGAAGGCCGCGTACGAGCGGTTCAAGAAGCTGTTCAAGGGCAACCCGCAGCTGATCTCGCAGGCGACCGAGGACGACCTGCCGGCGACGTACCTGGTCCGGATGAAGGACCCGGAGCGCTACACGATCCTGGCCCAGCAGTTCCCGAACGGGAAGAACGGCGTCGACCAGGTGCAGGGCCAGTCCGAGGTGCTGGACCGGATCTTCTCGCTGTTCAACGGCGTGCGGAACGCGGCGATCGCGCTGGCGCTGCTGCAGGCGTTGGCGGCGTTGCTGCTGATCTCCAACACGATCCAGGTCGCCGCGTTCAACCGGCGGGTGGAGACCGGCATCATGCGGCTGGTCGGCGCCTCCCGCTGGTACACGCAGCTGCCGTTCGTGCTGGAGGCGGCGCTCGCCGGCCTGGCCGGTGCGGTGCTCGCGCTGGTCGGCCTGATCGCGGCGAAGTTCCTGTTCGTGGACAAGACGCTGGCCGAACCGATCCGGTCCGGCATCGTGCCGCCGATCGACGTGGGCTCGATCCTCGCCATCAGCCCGTACGTCGCCGGCGTCGGCGTGATCCTGGCCAGCGTCGCCGCGTACGTCACGCTCCGCCTGTACGTACGGTTGTAGGCGTGCCTGTCTCGTCGAACCGCGCGCCCACCGACCGGAAGATCATCGCGTCCAACCGCAAGGCCAGGCACGACTACACGGTCGTGGACACGTACGAGGCCGGCATCGCGCTGATGGGCACCGAGGTCAAGGCCCTGCGGGAGGGCCGCGCCTCGCTGGTGGACGGGTACGCGACGATCGACGAGGGCGAGGTCTGGCTGCAGGGCGTGCACATCGCCGAGTACGCGCAGGGCACCTGGACCAACCACGCGCCCCGGCGGAAGCGAAAGCTGCTGCTGCACAAGGCCGAGATCGAGCGGCTGGAGCAGCGGACGAAGGAGAGCGGGCTGACCCTGGTGCCGCTGCAGCTCTACTTCTCCGGCAGCCACGTGAAGGTCGAGCTGGCGCTGGCCCGCGGCAAGCGGTCCTACGACAAGCGGCAGGACCTGGCCAAACGGGATGCCCAGCGGGAGATCGCCCGCGAGATGGGCCGGCGGGTCAAAGGCCGCGGGTGACCCGGTCGGTGCGGACCCGTCGGTTGTGCGCCCCGGCGGTCCCGGCGAGGATGCCGCCATGACCACGGCCGACCCGGGCAGTCGCGCCGGATCCCGGGACGGTTCGCCGGCCGGGGACCACGCGGCGCGCCCTGTCGGTGGGCCCCAAGACGAGCCGGCGCGGCTGCAACGGCTGGTCGAGGCCGGTCCCGCCGTCGCGTACGCGCGAGCGGCGGACCCGCCGCACCGGGTCACCTTCGTCAGCGGCAACGTCCAGCGGATCATCGGGCTGACCGTCGAGGAGCTCACGACGGCCTCGACGCCGTTCGGCGGCCTGCTTCATCCGGACGACCGGCGCACCGTGTCCGACCACTGGGACCGGCTGCTGCGGGAGGGCGCGGCGGTCTCCGAATACCGGCTGCGGCGCTCGGGCGGCAGGGTGTGCTGGATCCGCGACGAGCAGTCCGTCGTCCGGGACGCCGACGGCCGCCCGGTCGAGATCGTCGGCTCGCTGCTGGACGTCACCGAGCAGAAAAGGACCGAGGAGCGGGCCGAGCGGCTGCAGGAGCTCACCGCCGGTCTCGCCGCCGCGCTCACCCCCGAGCAGGTCGCCGCGAGCGCCCTGCTGCCGGCGCTGGCGATGCTGGAGGCCGAGGGCGTCGCGCTGATCCTGCGCGAGGACGACGGCGACACACCGACCCTCACCGTCCGCGGCGCCGCCGGCCAGCAGAGCCAGGTCGTCCAGCGGTGGCGGCGGCTGCCGCTGGACGCCGGCACCCCGGCCGGGTACGCGGTGCTGTCCGGCGCGCCGGTGTACGTCGGCTCGACGGCCGAGGCCCGGCAGCGGTTCCCGGCGATGTTCCGGGTGCCCTCGACGCTCACCCAGCAAGCCTGGGCGGCGGTGCCGCTGCGGGCCGGCGGCGTGGTGATCGGCGCCCTCGGGGTCGGCTTCGGACAGGGGCGCGACTTCCCGCCGGCCGAGCGCCGGTTCCTGGAGACCGTCGCCGACCAGTGTGCGCTGGCCGTCGAGCGGGCCCGGCTCTACAGCACCGCGGCGACCGAGCGGGAACGGCTGGCCGCGGTGCTGGACCGGCTGCCGGCCGGGGTGATCATCGGCGAGGCGCCGACCGGCCGGCTGGTGCTCGGCAACGCCGAGGTCGAGCGGATCTGGGGGCAGCCGTTCCAGGCCGGGATCGGCTTCGACCAGTACGGGAGCTACCGCGGCTTCCACCCGGACGGCCGGCCGTACGAGGACGACGAGTGGCCGCTGTCCCGCTCCCTGACCCGGGGCGAGGTGGTCACCGGCGAGGAGGTCGACGTCGAGCGCCTGGACGGCACCCGCGGCACGATCGTGGTCAACTCGGCCCCGATCCACGACGCCGACGGCACGGTCACCGCGGCGGTCTGCACCTTCGTCGACATCACCGACCGGGCCGAGGCGCGGCGCCGGCTGGACGCGGCGTACGAGGCCGAGCGGAAGGCCAGGGCGGCGGCCGAGGCGGCGAGCGAGCGGCTCGGCCGGCTGCAGCAGATCACCGCCGGCCTGGCCGAGGCGCTGACCGTGGAGCAGGTGGCCGCGGTGATGGTGCGCGGCGGGCTGTCCGTGGCCGGCTGCCGGTCGGCCTGGATCGGCGTGCTCGACGAGACCGGCGAGGCACTGGGCGTGCTGGCCGCGTCGTTCCCGGTGGAGCCGGGCGGCCCGGCGGCGCGCATCCCGCTCAGCGCCGCCTCGCCACGGGCCGAGGTCACCCGCACCGGCCAACCGGTCTGGCTGTCCTCGGCCGCGGACGCGCTGGCCCGCTACCCGGGGTTGAAGGCGATCGGCATCGCCGACGGTGCGCTCGGCGTCGTCCCGCTGGTCTCGCACGGCAAGCCGATCGGCGCGATGATGCTCAGCTTCGCCGACGAGGGCACGTTCGACGCCCCCGAACGGGCGCTGATCACGACGCTGGCCGAGCAGTGCGCGCAGGCGCTGGAGCGGGCCCGGCTGCAGGAGCGCTCGCACGACGTCGCGCTGGCGCTGCAGCAGAGCATGCTGCCCAGCGCGCTGCCCGAGGTCGACGGGCTGGAGCTGACGGCCCGCTACCACCCGGCGGTCGAGTCGCTCGAGGTGGGCGGCGACTGGTACGACGTGGTCGCGCGGCCCGACGGCCTGGTCGCGCTCGCGGTCGGTGACGTGGTCGGCCGCGGCCTGCGGGCGGCGACCACGATGGGACAGCTGCGCAGCGCGCTGGCCGCGCTGGCGCTGTCCACCGAGTCGCCGGCGCAGGTCCTGGACGGGCTCGAGCGGTTCGCGGGACAGGTCGAGGGCGCCCGGCTGGCCACGGTCGTGTACGGGGTGCTCGACCCGATCGCCGGCACCTTCCGGTACGCCTGCGCCGGCCACCCGCCGCCGTTGGTGCTCCGTCCCGGCGGCGGCACCGAGCTGCTCGAGGCGGGCCGGTCGCCGCTGCTGTGCGCGCTGCCGGCCGGTACGACCGGCCCGCGCCCGGAGGGGACCTACCTGCTCGAGCCCGGCGACCGGCTGCTGCTCTACTCCGACGGCCTGGTCGAGCGGCGCCGGGAGTCGCTGACCGCGGGCCTGCTCCGGCTGGCCGAGGCCGCGGTGGCGGTGGGGGACGGGCCCGGCTGGTCGGACGAGCTCGTCCGGCGGATGACGGCCGGCGCCGGGGACGACGACGTGGCGCTGCTCGCGGTGGCGTTCGCACCCACGTTCCGGACCACGGTGCCGGCCTCGCCGGAGAAGCTGTCCGGGCTGCGCCGGGAGCTGCGCGGCTGGCTGGCCGCGGTCGGCACCGACGACGACGCCGCTTCGGACGTGCTGCTGGCCTGCGGCGAGGCAGCGGCCAACGCGGTGGAGCACGCGTTCCCGGAGGACCCCGGGGAGCTGACCGTGGAGCTGCGACTGTCCGCCGACCGGAGGTTGACGTTGCGGGTCACCGACACCGGCCAGTGGCGGCGGGTGCCGGCGCCGGGCGACCGGGGCCGCGGGCTGCCGCTGATGCGTGCGGTGATGGACTCCGTGCTGGTCGAGCCGGGGGAGGGCGGGACGGTGGTCACCATGCAACGCCGGTTGGCTCGGGTATGAGCGCGCGCGAGTGGCGCGCGCGCGGCCGGTCCGAGGAGCGGGCATCGTGAGCGAGAAGGACCTGGCCCGGGTCGCGCTGGAGCGGCACGGGGACGCCGTGCTGGCCCGGCTGTCCGGGGAGATCGACCTGTCCAACGCCCGCGCGGTCGAAGACCAGGTGACCGGCGGGCTGGCCGGTTCCACCGCGGTCGCCGTCGACCTGTCCGGGCTCAGCTACCTGGACAGCGCCGGGCTTGCCCTGCTCTCCCGGCTCGCCGGCCGGCTGGCCGAGCTGTCCGGCTCGCTGCGGCTGGTGGTGCCGCCGGACGCGTTCGTCGGCCGGACGCTGTCGATCTCCGGGCTGGCCTCGGCGATCCCGGTGGACGAGACCGTCGAGGCGGCGCTGGCCGCGCTCGCCTCCGGGTGACGGCGGACCCGGCCGGCCCGGAGCCGTCGGTGCCGGAGTTCTGGCAGCAGCTCGGCCTGCCGGGCCTGGTCGACGTGCACGTGCACTTCCTGCCGCCGCGGGTGATGGCCGCGGTCTGGGCGTTCTTCGAGCGGTCCGAGGAGCACTACGGCCGGTCCTGGCCGATCCGCTACCAGGGGACCAGCGACGGCGAGCGGATCGACCTGCTGCGCCGCTTCGGCGTGCGGGCGTTCCCGGCGCTGGCGTACCCGCACAAGCCGGGGATGGCGGGCTTCCTCAACGACTGGACGATCGACCTGGCCGCGCGCACGCCGGACTGCGTTCCCTCGTTGACGTTCTTCCCGGAGCCAGGCGCCGGCGGCTACGTCCGGGCCGCGCTCGACCGCGGCGCCCGGATCGCCAAGGCGCACCTTCAGGTCGGTGGGTACGACCCGAACGACCCGCTGCTCGACCCGGTGTGGGGCGCGCTCGCGGAGGCGGGCACGCCGGCGGTGGTGCACTGCGGCAACGGTCCGCGGCGCGGTGCGCACACCGGCGTCGGCCCGATGGAGGCGGTGCTGCGCCGGTTCCCCGGGCTGGTGCTGGTGGTTGCGCACGCCGGTCTGCCGGACTACCTCGAGTTCGCCGCGCTGGCCGACCGGTGGCCGCTGGTGCACCTGGACACCACGATGGTCGGCACCGGGTTCACCGAGCAGATGGCGCCGATGCCGGCCGGCTACCGGTCCCGGCTGGTCGACCTGGCCGACCGGGTGGTGCTCGGCACCGACTTCCCGAACATCCCGTACCCGTACCGGACCCAGCTGGACGCGCTCGCCGGCCTGGACCTCGGCGACGCCTGGCTTCGCGGGGTGTGCTGGCACAACGGGATCCGGTTGCTCGGGCTCGGCTTGGACGGGAGCGTCAGCACGGGGGCGAGCGGGTGATCAGCGGGGAACGGGGGTAGCTTCGCCTGAGTGACCGATGATCGGCGCTTCGCGGAGGTCTCGCTCCGGGTCAACGGCGAGCTCCGTCCGCTGTCCCTGGACACCCGCACGACGTTGCTCGACGCACTGCGTGAGCACCTGGGCCTGACCGGGTCGAAGAAGGGCTGCGACCACGGGCAGTGCGGCGCCTGCACGGTGCTGCTCGACGGCCGCCGCGTGCTGAGCTGCCTCGCGCTCGCCGTCGCCCTGGACGGTGCCGAGGTCACCACGGTCGAGGGCCTGGCCGGCCCGGGCGGGCTGCACCCGGTGCAGCAGGCGTTCCTGGACCGGGACGCCTTCCAGTGCGGCTACTGCACACCGGGCCAGGTCTGCTCCGCGGTCGGCGCGCTGGCCGAGTACGACGCGGGCTGGCCCAGCCTGGTCACCGACGGCGAGCCGGCGCTCACCGACGCCGAGGTGGCCGAGCGGATGAGCGGCAACCTGTGCCGCTGCGGGGCGTACCCGAACATCGTCGCGGCGGTGCGGGACGCGGGGGCCGCCCGGTGAGGCCGTTCGACTACGCGCGGGCCGCGGACCCGGCCGGCGCGGTGGCGCTGGTCGCCCGCCCGGCCGCGAAGTACCTGGCCGGTGGCACCAACCTGGTCGACCTGATGAAGCTCGGCGTCGAGACGCCGGCCCTGCTCGTCGACGTCACCCGGCTGCTGCCGACCGGGATCGAGGAGTCCGCGGACGGCCTGCGGATCGGCGCCGGCGCCCGCAACAGCGACGTCGCGGTCGACCGCCGGGTCCGCGCGGGCTGGCCGGTGCTCTCGCAGGCCCTGCTGGCCGGGGCCTCCGGGCAGCTGCGGAACGTCGCGACGATCGGCGGGAACCTGCTGCAGCGGACCCGGTGCCGCTACTTCCAGGACGTCACCAAGCCGTGCAACAAGCGGGTGCCCGGCACCGGCTGCCCGGCGATCGCCGGCGCGCACCGTGATCTGGGCATCCTCGGCACGTCCGAGCACTGCGTGGCCACCCACCCGTCCGACCTGGCCGTCGCGCTGGCCGCGCTCGATGCCACGGTGCACCTGCACGAGGCCGCACCCGTCCCGCTGACCGACCTCTACCCGCTGCCCGGCGACACCCCGCAGGTGGAGACGGTGCTGCCGCCCGGCGCGCTGATCACCGCGGTGTCGCTGCCGCCGCTGGGCCTCCCGTCCCGCTACCGCAAGGTCCGCGACCGCGCCTCGTACGCGTTCGCGGTCGCCTCCATCGCCGCCGCGCTCGACGTGGTCGACGGCACGGTCCGGGACGTGCGGATCGCCTGGGGCGGGGTGGCGCCCAGGCCGTGGCGGGCGACCGAGGCCGAGCGGGTGCTGCGCGGCGGCCCGGCCACCGAGGCGGCGTTCCGGGCCGCCGCCGACGCCGAGCTTGCCGCGGCCCGACCGCTGCCGGACAACGCGTTCAAGGTGCCGCTGGTGCGCAACCTCACCGCGGCCGTGCTGGCCGAGCTGGCGGGGGTGGACCGGTGACCGCGGTGGGCACCGGCCTCCGGCGGACCGAGGGACCGGACAAGGTCACCGGCGCCGCCCGGTACGCGGTCGAGTACCCGGCCGCCGGCCTGGCGTACGCGTGGCCGGTGCAGGCGCCGGTCGCCCGCGGCACCGTGCGGTCGGTCGACACCGACGCCGTGCTCGCGCTGCCCGGCGTGCTGGCCGTGCTCTGGCACGGCAACGCGCCGCGGCTGGCCGAGGTCGCCGACCACGAGCTGCTGGTGTTCCAGAGCGACCGGGTCGCCTACCACGGCCAGTTCGTCGCCGCGGTGGTCGCCGACAGCCTCGAGGCGGCCCGGGAGGCGGCCGCCCGCGCGCGGGTGGAGATCGACGAGCAGCCGCACGACACCGAGCTGCGCGCCGACCGGGACGACCTCTACACCCCGGAGAAGGTCAACCCCAACTACGCGTCGGACACGTCCCAGGGCGACGTGGACGCCGAGCTGGCCGCGAGCGAGGTGACCGTCGACGTCACGTACGAGACCGCGGCGACGCACAACAACCCGATGGAGCCGCACGCGAGCACCGCCCAGTGGCTCGGCGACCGGCTGCTCGTGCACGACTCCAACCAGGGCGCGACCGGTGTCGCGCAGTCCCTGGCCACGCTGTTCGGCCTGGCCGAGGACCGGGTCCAGGTGGTCAGCGCGCACGTCGGCGGCGGGTTCGGGGCCAAGGGCACCGCCCGGCCCAACGTGGTGCTCGCCGCGATGGCGGCCAGGGTCGTCGGCCGGCCGGTTCGGCTCGCGCTGGCCCGGCAGCACCAGTTCAGCGTCGTCGGCTACCGCACCCCGACCATCCAGCGGATCCGGCTCGGCGCCGGCGCCGACGGCCTGCTGCGGGCGATCAGCCACGAGGTGATCGAGCAGACCTCGACCGTGCGGGAGTTCGCCGAGCAGACCGCGGTCGGCACCCGGATGATGTACGCGGCGGCCGCCCGGCGGACCGCGCACAAGCTCGCCCGGCTGGACGTGCCGACGCCGGCCTGGATGCGCGCCCCCGGCGAGGCACCCGGCATGTACGCGCTCGAGTCCGCCCTCGACGAGCTGGCCGTCGCCTGTGGACTCGACCCGATCGAGCTGCGGGTGCGCAACGAGCCGGCGGTCGACCCGGAGAGCGGACACCCGTTCTCCAGCCGCAACCTCGTCGCCTGCCTGCGGGACGGGGCTTCCCGCTTCGGCTGGACCGACCGGGACCCGCGGCCCCGGGCCCGGCGGGACGGGCGCTGGCTGGTCGGCACCGGGGTGGCCGCGGCGACGTATCCGGCCCGCAGCCGGCCGGCCTCGGCCGCGGCGCGGATGCGGCGCGACGGCCGGTTCCAGGTGGACATCAACGCCACCGACATCGGCACCGGTGCCCGTACGGTCCTGGGTCAGGTCGCCGCCGACGCCCTCGGGGTCGCGCCGGACCGGATCGAGATGTGCGTCGGCGACTCGACGCTGCCGCCGGCGAACCTCGCCGGCGGGTCGATGGGCACCGCGTCCTGGTCCTGGGCGGTGGACAAGGCGGCCCGGGAGCTGCGGGCCCGGATGGCGGCCGGCGTGCCCGAGGGCGGCCTCGAGGTCAGCGTCGACACCGCCGACGACGTCGCCGCGCTGGACGCGCACTGGTCCCGGCACGCGTTCGGGGCGCACTTCGCCGAGGTGCGGGTGGACGCGGACACCGGCGAGGTGCGGGTGTCCCGGCTGCTCGGGGTCTACGCGGTCGGCCGGGTGGTCAACCCGACCACGGCCCGGTCCCAGTTCCTCGGCGGGATGACGATGGGGCTCGGCATGGCGCTGACCGAGGAGTCCACCATGGACCACCGGTTCGGCGACTACGTCAACGACGACTTCGCCGGCTACCACGTGCCGGCCTGCGCCGACGTCGGCACCGCGATCGAGGCGTACTGGCTGGAGGAGCAGGATCGGTACGTGAACCCGCTCGGCATCAAGGGCATCGGGGAGATCGGCATCGTCGGGGTGCCGGCCGCGATCGGCAACGCCGTCTGGCACGCCACCGGAGTGCGGGTGCGGGACCTGCCGATCCGGCTGGACAAGGTCCTGTTCCGGTGACCGCGGAGGACCGGGCCCGACCCGGGCCGCCGCCGGTCGCGCGCCCCGACGACGCCTACGAGCCGGACCCGCGCCGCTGGCGGGCGCTGATCGTCGTCCTCGTCGCCGGCTTCATGGTGCTGCTCGACGTCAGCATCGTGAACGTGGCGCTGCCGAGCATCGCCCGCGGCCTCGGCGCCGACGACAGCGACCTGCAGTGGGTGGTCAGCGGGTACGCGCTCGCGTTCGGGCTGGTGCTCGTCGCGGGCGGCCGGATCGGCGACGCCCGCGGCCGGCGACCGACGCTGATGATCGGGCTAGCGATCTTCACGCTGGCCAGCGCGGCCTGTGGGCTGGCCCGGAACCCGGTCATGCTCATCATCGCCCGGCTCGTGCAGGGCGTCGGCGGCGGGTTGGTCACCCCGCAGAACGCCGGGCTGATCCAGAATCTGTTCCGGGGCGCTGAACGGGGCCGGGCGTTCGGGCTGTTCGGTGCTGTCGTCGGCGTCAGCACCGCGATCGGGCCCCTGCTGGGCGGGCTGCTCATCCAGTTCGGCGGGGCCCAGGAGGGCTGGCGGTGGATCTTCTTCGTCAACCTGCCGGTCGGCATCGTGGCGATGATCCTGGCCGTACGGACCGTGCCGCACCGCCGGCGGCAGAAGGGTGAGCGGACCGACTACGACCCGGTCGGCGCCGTCGTCCTCGGCCTGGCCACGCTGCTCGTGCTGCTGCCGTTCGTGGAGAGCCGCACCTGGTCGGGCGGTCTGAAGTGGACACTGCTGGTGCCGGCGGCACTGCTCGGCGTGCTGTTCGTGCGCTGGGAGCGGCGGTACCGGCGGCGCGGCCGGGAACCGATGGTCGATCTGGCCCTGTTCGGCCGGCGGTCGTACACGTTCGGGGCAGCGGTCGCGCTGGCCTATTTCGTCGGGTTCACCGGGGTGTTCTTCATCTACGCGCTGTTCCTGCAGGACGGCATGGGCTACACCGCGCTGCAGTCCGGGCTCGCCTCGACGCCGTTCGCGCTCGGCTCGGCCGTCGGGGCGTGGCTCGGCGGTCGGGTGATCACCCGGATCGGGTCGCGGCTGGTCGCCGCCGGGCTGGTGCTCGTCATCGTCGGGCTGCTCGCCTCCTGGGTCGCCATCGGGCTGGTGGACTCGCCCGCGGTCGGCTGGGCGGTCGCGGGTCCGTTCCTCGTCGCCGGGCTCGGCAGCGGGCTGGTCATCGCGCCCAACCAGACGCTGGCGCTGTCCGAGGTGCCGCCGCGCCAGGGCGGGGCGGCCGGCGGGGTGCTGCAGACCGGCCAGCGGATCGGCTCGGCCGCCGGGATCGCCGCCGTGGGCAGCCTCTACTACTCCCGGCTCGCCAGCACCGGGGGCGACTTCAGCGCCGCGGTGCGGGACGGGTTCGTGCTCATCGTCGCGTTCGTGGGGGTCGCGCTGGCCATCGCCATCGCCGACATCGTCGTCAACCGGCGCGGCCAGCCGTAATTCAGGTGCGGCCGGTCCGTACGTTGGGTGCGTGGACACCGTGACGCTGCGCGCGCTGACCCAGGCCGACGCGCCCGGGCTGACCACGCTGCTCGCCGGCATCGAGGCCGTCGACGCGACGGGGGAGCACTACGACGAGGACGACATCGCCGACGAGCTCGCCGACACCTCGATCGACCTCGGCCGGGACACCCTCGGCGTCGTCGACCCGGACGGCGCGCTGATCGGGTGGACCGCCGTCCGGGCGTGGACCAACGTCGCCGGCGTCGACCGGGTCTGGCTGGAGGGCGGCGTGCTGCCGTCCCGGCGCGGCGAAGGCCTCGGTCGCCGGCTGCTCGACTGGGGCGAGCGGCGCGCCCGCGAGTTGCACGCCGCCCGGCATCCCGACCTGCCCGGGGACCTGTTCGTCCGGGTGCCGGCCACCGTGCCGTCGCAGGAGGCGCTGGTCCGCGCCGCCGGCTACCAGCCCGCGCGGTACTGGTACGGCATGAAGCGGGACCTGTCCGCCCCGCTGCCGCCGATCCCGCCGGTGCCGGACGGGCTGCGGGTCGTGCCGTGGTCCGCGCAGCTGGACGAGCCGCTCCGGCGGGCGCACGGCGAGGCGTTCGCCGACCACTGGGGCTCGACCCCGCCGGACGAGCAGCGCTGGACCCAGTGGTACACCGGCTCCCGCGGGTTCCAGCCCGAGCTGAGCCGGCTCGTGCTCGACGGCGACCGGATCGCGGCGTACCTGCTCAGCTACTTCTACCCCGCCGAGGCCGAGGCCACCGGCGTGCGCGAGGCCTACGTCGGCCAGGTCGGCACGCTGCGGCCGTGGCGCCGGCGCGGGCTCGCAGGGCTGCTGCTGGCCACTGGGCTGGCCGCGGCCCGCTCCGAGGGCTACGGGCGGGCCAGCCTCACCGTCGACAGCAGCAACCCGACCGGTGCCCTCGGCCTGTACGAGCGGGCCGGGTTCGTCGTCGACCACACGTCCGTGACCTGGGCCAAGCCGGTGGGATGAACCCGGCGCGCACAACCGTTAGACTGGGTGATCCACCGACAAGGGGGTGAAAGGTCTCGACTCCGGACGTCGAGACAGGGGAAGCGGGCCGAGGAAGGCAACGATGATCTCGTAAACCATCCGTTGCAAACCACAAGCGCCAACATCAGTTCGCGCTCCGAGGTCGCCCTCGCCGCTTAAGGCGAGCTAGACCTCTGTCAGCCCGGGAGTGCTTCCGGCCCGGTTCCTGGCATCAGCGAGGAAGCTCACCTCGGTGACCGGTCGCGGGTCACCGAGGGACATCTCACAGCGGCTGGGCCCGTCACACCGGCTTGCTCGGAAGACCGGTGGGGCCGAGTAGAGACACCACGAGCTGCGCCCGGAGAAGCCCTGTCAAACCGCCGGAGGACGCGGGTTCGATTCCCGCCACCTCCACACCTGGGCACCCCCTGTCCGCCGAGAGCGCGGACGGGGGGTGTTCCGTATGTTGGCCGCGGGGGCGACCCCCGCGGGCCCCACGTTCCGGTCGGTTCCGGTTCGGGTTGTGGGCCAGGTGACCTTCGCCGGGTGGCGGGGGTGGGGACGGCCCCGCGGTCCGTCCGGTTCCGGTTCGACTTGTGGCCAGGCACCTCCGTTGGTGACCGGCATGGGGCGACCCCCTGCGGGCCCCACGTTCCGGTCGGTTCCGGTTCGGGTTGTGGGCCAGGTGAACCTCCGCCGGTGGCGGGGGTGGGGACGGCCCCGCGGTCCGTCCGGTTCCGGTTCGACTTGTGGGCCAGGTGACCTTCGCCGGGTGGCGGCGGTGGGGGACGGCCCCGCGGTCCGTCCGGCTCCGGGTTGGGTTGTGGGCCAGGTGACCTTCGCCGGTGACGGGGTGGGGAGGGCACTGGTTCCGGTTGGTTCCGGTTCGAGTTGTGGTCGGGTACCTCCGCTGGTGAGCGGGGTGGGGCTCACTCCGGCCGGTGTCGGGCTGTGCTGACTTCGGTTCGTGGCGCTGTCACGATTGGTGCGTGAGCGGCGTCGAGGTCGTCGGGCGCGATGCGGAGCTCGGCTCCGTCGTCGGCTTCCTCGACCGTGCCGCCGCCGCGCCGACGGCGCTGGTGCTCGAGGGCGAGCCCGGGATCGGGAAGTCGACGCTGTGGCGTGCCGCTGTCGCAGCGGCGCGCCGGCGTGGGTTGACCGTGCTCTCCTCGCGTCCGGCCGAGTCGGAGCGCGGGCTCGCGTACGCAGGACTCGGCGACCTGTTCGACCCCGTCGTCGACGTGGTGATCGGTGAGCTGTCCCCGCCGCGCAGGCGTGCGCTGGAGGTCGCGCTCCTGCGTGACGAGCCCACGGACGGAGCCGTCGACCGTCGTGCGCTGGCCGTGGCCGTACGCGATGTGCTCAGCCTGTTGAGCCAACGGAAGCCGGTCGTCGTCGCGATCGACGACGTCCACTGGCTCGACGCGTCGTCGGCGAGCGCGTTGGCCTTCGCGCTGCGCCGGCTCGACGGCGTCGTCCGGCTGGTCGTGGCCCGCCGCCTGGCGGCGTCCGAGCTCGAGCAGGCGGTGGACGTCGAGCGGCTCCGGATCGGGCCGGTCAGCGTGGGTGCCCTGCACAGGATCCTCCAGGACCGCTTCGGCCGGCCGTTCGCCCGCCAGACGTTGCTGCGGATACACGAGCAGTCGGGTGGGAACCCGCTCTTCGCGCTGGAGCTCGGCCGCGTGCTCGACGACGACGTCGACCCGCTCGAGCCGCTGCCGGTCCCGGCGACGCTGGAGGAGCTGGTCCGTACCCGTCTCGATGACCTCCCGGCGGGGACCCGCGACACGCTCGCGTTCGTGGCGGCGCTGGGGGCGCCGTCGGAGTCGCTGCTGGAGTCGCTGCTGGAGCGCAGCGCCGCGGCACCTGGTGCGCTCGGCCCCGCGCTGGCAGCGCAGGTGGTGGAGCGTGACCGCGGCGCGATCCGGTTCACCCACCCGTTGCTCTCGTCGGTGCTCTACAACGATCTCGGGATGCGGCGTCGGGTTGTGCACGAGCGCATCGCCGCGATCGTCGCCGATCCCGTGCTGCGCGCGCGCAACCTCGCGCTCGCGACGGACGAGCCCGACCGAGCCGTCGCCGCCGCGTTGGACGATGCGGCGGGGATCGCCGGCGGCCGCGGCGCCTCGGCGAGCGCGGCCGAACTCGCCGAGGCGGCGTTGCGACTGACGCCGGCGGACGAGGTCGGCGAGCGTCACCGGCGAGCGCTGGGCGCGGCTCGCGCCCACCGTGCCGCAGGCGAATGGACGCGCGCCCGGACGATTGCCGGCGAGCTGCTCGGCGACCGCCGGATCGGCTCGTTGCGGGCCGACGTTCTCCTCCTCCTCGCCGAGCTCGAGGGTCTCGACCGGGCCGTCGCGCTGCTCGAGGAGGCGTTCCAGGAGGCAGCGGGGCGCCCGGGCCTGCAGTCGGCGATCCAGTGCCGGCTGGCCTGGGCGGCTCGCTTCGCGAAGGGGTACGACCGTGCGCTGGAGCATGCGCGCGCGTCCCTCGCGCTCGCCGACGAGGTCGACGACGCTGCGTTGCGGGTGGAAGCGCTCGAGATGATGACGTTTCTCGGCTCGGTGGTCGGCGACCCGCTGGCGAGCGAGTACGCGGCGCGGACACACGAGATCGCCGCCGCGACCGGGGACCCGCGGCTGGTACGCAGAGCGCGGTTCGCGCTGCTGAAGATCATCCGGACCAGCGACCACGATGCCGCACGTGCGCTGCTCGAGCTCGAGTACGAGCAGTCCCGCGAGCGCGACGACCTGTCGGCGGCCGAGGTGCTGAACAGCCTCGCCTGGGTCGAGCTGTGGGCCGGCCGGTGGGAGGTCGCCGCCGAGCACGCCGAGCGTGCCTACGACGTGACGACCCAGTACGGGCTCGAGGTGCCGTGGGCTCATCTGCCGGCCGCGGTCGTCGCCGCGCACCGCGGCCTGCTCGCCCACGCCCGCGAACACTCCGAACGGGCACTGCAGCTCGCCGAGGAGCAGTTCGGGCGGCACACGCCCATACACGTCGCGACGCTCGGTTTCGTCGCCCTGCAGAGCGGCGATCTGCAGGCCTCGGTGCGATGGTTCGCCGAGGCCGAGGCGGTCACGACGCGGCTCGGCTGGCGCAGCACCCGCCGTCGCTGGTGGGTCCCGGACCAGATCGAGGCGCTGCTCGCGCTCGACCGGGTCGACGACGCGGTACGGGTCCTCGACGTCTGGGAGCAGGAGCGACCGGACAGCGACGACCGGGCGCTCGGGCAGGTGACGCGCTGCCAAGGTCTCGTCGCCGCCGCCCGCGGCGACGTCACCGAAGCCGCCGCGCTCCTCGAGGACGCGGTCGCGCAGCACGAGCAGGCGGCCGATCCGTTCGGGCGCGCTCGCGCACTGCTCGCGCTCGGGATCGTCCGGCGGCGCCAGCGGCAGAAGCGCGCCGCCCGCGAGGCGATCGCCGCCGCGCTCGACGGGTTCGAGCAACTCGGCGCGGCGACCTGGATCGAGCGCGCCCGCGCGGAGCTCGGTCGGATCGGCGGGCGCTCGCGCGAGGAAGGGCTGACGGCCGCCGAGCGGCGGGTGGCGGCGCTCGTCGCCGAAGGGCACACCAACCGGGAAGTGGCCGCCGCTCTCTTCCTCGGCGAGCGGACGGTCGAGACGCACCTGTCGCACGTGTACGCGAAGCTCGGCGTGCGGTCGCGAGCCGAGCTCGCCCGGACGTTCCGACCGGACGAGCAAAGTTCAGGGGAACTCACGATTCCCCGCTGAGCCCGGCTGCCTAGCGTCGGGCGAGTGGTGAACTCGAGACTCGCTCTTGTCGTCGTCGCTCTCCTGGGGGCGGTCGCATCCGTGGGCGCCGGGCGCGGTGTCGCCGCGACGCCGCCGCCGCCGTCGACGCAGTGCGCGCCGGCGGCGGACTATCCCGCCGCGAGGACGCCGGTCGCGTTCTGGAGCACCGAGGCCCGGTGCGCGATCGTCCCGGTCGGTCCCGGTGGCGTCTTCGGTCCGGAGAACTTCGGCGCCAAGTTCCCCGGCGAGGCGGCGGTCCTCATGGGCATCGTCCACGTCGCCATCTACGACGCGGCGGTGGCGGTCGAGGGCGGCTACCGACCGTACGCGACCACGCCCGCCGCGCCGGCCCGCACCTCCGCTGCGGCGGCGATCGCCACCGCCGCGTACGACACGCTCACCGGCCTGCAGCCACAGCTCGGCGCCAGCCAGGCGATCCTCGACGCCGACCACGCCGCCTACCTCGCGGCCATCCCGGACGGCGCCTCGAAGTCCACCGGGATCGCGATCGGTACGAGGGTCGCGCGCTCCGTGCTGGCGCTGCGGGCGAACGACGGCCGCGGGTGCACGACCACGCTCGCCGACCTCGGCCCGCCCGCACCGGCGCCGGGCGTCTGGCAACCCGGGCCCGGAGCGGCGCTCGGCGTCTGCCTGCCCGGGATGCGGCCGCTCGCGCTGCAGCGCGCCTCGCAGTTCCGACCCGGCCACCCCGACGGCCTGCGGAGCAGGACGTACGCCGAGAACCTCAACCAGGTCGAGGAGCTGGGCCGCATCGACAGCACGAGCAGGACGCCGGAGCAGACGAGCCAGGCGCTGTTCTGGACCGACCACGACATCCGGCAGTGGAACGACGGCATGCTCCGGCTCGCCGCCGACCGCGGCCTCGGCCTGGTCCGGACGGCTCGGATGCTGGCACTGGCACACGTCGCCGGCGGCGACGCGATGATCGCCTGCTTCGACGCCAAGTACCACTACTGGTTCTGGCGGCCCTACCAGGCGATCCCGGCAGCGGACTCGGACGGCAACCCCGCGACGGCGGCCGATCCCGGCTGGATGCCGTTGGGAACCACGCCCAACTTCCCCGAGTATCCCTCCGCGCACGCCTGCCACAGCACCGCGATCGTCAACGCCCTGGACGCGTTCTTCGGCACCGACAGGGTGCGGTTCGCGCTCGACAGCCGCGCGCCCGGCTTGACCGACAGGACGCGTACCTACCGCCGCCTGCGCGACGTGGTCGAGGACGTCGACCAGGCCCGCGTCCTCATCGGCTTCCACTTCTTCAGCTCGGACCTGCGCGGCTCGGCGCTCGGCCGCACCGTCGGCCGCTACGTCGCCCGGCACTACTTCCAGCCGGTCCGCTGAGGAGGCGGCAGGCGCCCCCGGTCCGCGGGAACGCGGGCCGGGGGCGTGCGGGGTTCAGCGGCTGAACGAGCGGCCGGTCTCCAGCAGGGTCTTGAGGTCGTTGAGGACCCAGGTGTGGCCGCCGCCGGCACCCTCGCTCTCGAAGCGGCCGCTGACGAGCGCGGCGAGCACGGGAGCGCCGTCGAGCTCGTGGGTGAGCGTCAGCGAGCAGACCCCGTTCGGGCCCTCCTTGATCTCGTGGGTGATCCGGGTCGCCGGCTCGGACGCGGTCCGCTCGTCCATCAGCATCCGGAACGTGGTGACCAGCTTGTGCGGCGGGTCCGCCTCGAGCACCTCGCCCTCGATGATCACCTCCGGCAGCTGGTTGCCGCGTGCCTCCGCGCCGGCCCGGAACTCCTCCGTCGGGCGCACCCGGTACGCCCCGCCGGGCCGCAGGTCGTACTCGACCAGCCCGGTGTAGCCGTACTGCCGGGTCCATTCCGGCTGGGTGATCGCGTCCCAGATCGCCTGGGCGGACGCGCGGATGTAGACCCGGTGCACCTGGACGACCCGGGACTGGGTGCTGCTGGTCATGACGGCTCCTCGAGCTGTTTCTTGAGGTCGGCGAGCGCCGACACCTGGCGCTCGGTGTAGTTGTCGATCCACCGGTCGTGGATCAGTCGGATCGGCACCGGGTTGAGGAAGTGGCGCTTCTCCCGACCGGACCGGTGGGCAACCACGAGCCCGGCGTCCGCCAGCACCTTGAGGTGCTTCATCACGCCGAACCGCGTCATCTCAAGCTCGGACTCCAGCTCGGTCAGCGTGCGGCCGTCGCGCTCGAAGAGCCGGTCGAGCAGGAACCGTCGCGTCGGATCCGCGAGCGCCTTGAACACGCGGTCCTCGTCGTCGGTCATGCCGCGCCTACTCCCTGGACAGGCAGCGGTGCAGGGCGGGATCGTCCCTGGCACCGAGCCGTCCCGGCGCGGTGCAGCGCGGGCGCACCGGCCCGCATGGAGGTGCGCCTTGTCGTCCCGCCGCGTCCGCGCCACCGTCGTGCTCTGCTCGCTGGCCGGTTTGCTGTTCGCCCTCGCCGGCCCGGCACACGCTGCGCCGTCGCCCGCCTCCGCGCCGTCGCCCGCCCCCGCGCCGTCGCCCGCCCCCGCGCCGTCGCCCGCCCCCGCGCCGTCAACCGCCCCGGCGCCGACGGCGACCAGCACCCCGCTCCCGGAGGGTCCTTGGCCACCGGACGAGATCCTGGCCCGCCCGCCGGCCGGCGTCGCGCCCCGGTCGCTGGCCGCCGCCGGGCCGAGCACAGGCTGCCCGGCGGCGCCGTCCGGAGTGCAGCGGACGGCGCCGGGCTCCGGCAAGACCGTCGCGCTCACCTTCGACGACGGTCCCGGCGTGACCACCCCGGCGATCCTGTCGATCCTGCAGCGGTACGGGATACCGGCCACGTTCTTCAACATCGGCGTCAACGCCTCGGTCCGGCCGGCGTACGTCCGGTCCGAGCTGGTGACCGGGATGGTGATCGGCAACCACACCTGGGACCACCCGCAGCTGCCGACGCTCAGCGCGTCCGGGCAGGCGAGCGAGATGGACCGGGCCACGGCCGAGCAGAGCGCGCTCACCGCGGTCGGGTCCTGCGTGTTCCGCCCGCCGTACGGGGAGTTCAACGCGACCACGCTCAGCCTCGCGCAGCAGCGGGGGATGGCCGTGTGGAACTGGTCGGTCGACACCGAGGACTGGAAGGCCGGCACGTCGACGGCGTCGAGCTGGGTCGAGCGGATCTACTCCCGCGCGGTGGCCGGGGGCAGCCAGGCGCACCCGGTGATCCTCATGCACAACCCGCCGGCGGGCATCCCGGCGACCGTGACCGCGCTGCCGCGGATCATCGACTACTACCGCGCACACGGTTACCGCTTCGTCGACCTGGCCGGCGGCACCGGCCAGCGCGCCTCGACGCCCGCCGCCGCCACCACGGCGGCCGGCCTGCACGTGCTGGTCCGCAACGCCGCGGGCAACATCATCGAGCGGACCCTGCGCGGCTCGACCTGGAGCGGCTGGAGCCAGCTCGGCGGCTCGGTGGTCGGCGGGCCGGCCGCGGCGGCGACCAGCTCGGCCGGGCTCGCCGCCGTCGCCATCGGCAACGACAACGCGGTCTACCGGCAGACCGTCTCGGACGGCGGCGCCCGCAGCGGGTGGGGCAGCCTCAGCGGGGTCACGACGACCAGGCCGGGCAGCGGGGTCGGCCCGGACGGCGTGGAGAGCATCGTGCTGCGCGGCGCGAACGGGCAGGGCTACCTGCGGCAGCGGACCGCCGCCGGCTGGGGCGCCTGGGTGCCGCTGGGCGGCCTGCTGGCCCCCTACGCCCCGTCGGTCGCGGCGACCGCGGGCGGCGTGCTCACCGTCGCCGGCGTCGGCGGGAACCACGCGATGTACGTCAAGACCCGGTCCGCCGGCGGGGCGTGGTCGGGCTGGCGGCTGCTCGGGGGGTCGATCAACTCGGACGTCGCGCTGTCGCCCACCGCTGACGGCACCAAGGTGGTCGCGGTTGTCCGCGGCGGCCAGAACGGGTACTACTCGGTGGTCAACCCGGACGGGACCGGCTGGACCGGCTGGCGCAGCCTCGGCGGGAGCCTCGCCTCGGGGCCGGCGGTGACCCGCAACGGCGCGGCGCTGGAGGTGTTCGTCATCGGCGGTGACGGTCGCATCTACCGGCGGACCGCGACCAACGGCACCGCGGTCACCGGCTGGGGTGGCTGGGGAGCGCTGCCCTGAGTCGCGGCGGCGCGCGCCGTCCCGGGCTCGCGGCGGCCCCTCAGCGGTACGGGCGGAAGTCGGGCGGGCGGCGCTCGGCGAACGCGCGGGCGCCCTCCTCGGCCTCGGGAGTGTGGGCGAACAGGTCGAGGCCGGCGAAGGCGATGTTCGACAGGCCGGCGATCGAGTCGCTGTCGGCGTTGAACGAGTGCTTGAGGAACCGCAGCGCGGTGGGCGAGTAGGAGCCGATCCGCCGGCCCCACTCCAGCGCGGTCGGCAGCAGCGCGCCGGCCGGGACCACCGCGTTGACGAGGCCCCAGCGTTCGGCCGTCTCCGCGTCGATCCGGTCCAGCAGGAACCACAGCTGCCGCGCCCGCTTCTCGCCGACGACCCGCGCCAGGTAGGCCGAGCCGAAGCCGGCGTCGAACGAGCCGACCCGCGGCCCGCTCTGCCCGAACGTGGCGTGCGACGCGGCCACGGTCAGGTCGCAGAGCACGTGCAGCACGTGCCCGCCGCCGATGGCCACCCCGTTGACGGCGGCGATCACCGGCTTCGGGATGTCGCGGATGATCCGGTGCAGCCGCTCGATCTCGAACGTGCCCCACTCGGTCTCGCCGTAGCCGCCGGTCTCGGCCCGTTCCTTCACGTCTCCGCCGGCACAGAACGCCCGGTCGCCGGCGCCGGTCAGGACGACACACGCCACCGCCGAGTCCGCCCAGGCGTGCTTGAACGCGCTGATCAGCTCGTCGACGGTACGGCCGCGGAACGCGTTCATCCGGTCCGGCCGGTCGATCGTCACGACCGCGCAGCCGTCCTCGACGGCGTAGCGGACGTCGGTCAGCTCATCCAAGCGCATCCGGGCCTCCCCAGTTGACCAGCGAAACGATCGTTGCCACTGTGCTCGATGATGGTGACCCGCGTGAACCCACCCGGCCTGGCCAGGCCCTCCGGCTTCTCGCACGCGGTGGTGGCCGAGGGCTCGCGGGTGGTGTTCCTCGCCGGCCAGACCGGCATGGACGCGACCGGCGCGATCGTCGCCGGCGGCCTGGTCGCCCAGTTCGAGCAGGCGCTCGCCAACCTGCTGGCCGCCCTCGAGGGCGCCGGCGGCCGCCCGGAGCAGCTGGCCAGCCTCACCGTCTACATCGTCGACATGGCCGACTACCGAGCCAGGGCCAGGGACATCGGCGCGGTCTGGCAGCGCCTGGTCGGCCGCGACTACCCGGCGATGGCCGGCATCGGCGTGGCCAGGCTGTGGGACGCCGAGGCCGTGGTCGAGCTGCAGGGCGCCGCAGTGCTGCCCTGACGGCCGACGGCAAGGAGTCGGCATACTGACCCTCGGGGGGCTCCGCCCCCCGAGTGCCCCCCGCTACAGGAATGGGGCATCCGACCGGGGAGGGCGCGCCATGGACGTCGCGCAGGAGCCGAGGGCAGGTCTCAGCCCGTCGGCACACGTCGACACGTTCTGCCGCAACTCGCTGCCACCAGCCAACCAGTGGCCAGATCTGCGGTTCACGTTGCCCGAACTGTCCTACCCCCGGCGGCTCAACTGCGCCGACGCCCTGCTGTCCGGTCCCGACGCCGACCGCCGCTGCCTGGTCGGCTCCGCCAGCACCTGGACGTACGGGCAGGTGCGCGAGCGGGTCGCCGCGATCGCGCACGTGCTGACCGACGAGCTGGGCCTCGTTCCCGGCAACCGGGTGCTGCTGCGCGGCCCGAACACGCCGCAACTGGCCGCCTGCTGGCTGGCCGTCGTCATGGCCGGCGGCGTCACGGTCGCCACGATGCCGATGCTCCGGCCCGGCGAGCTGCACTCGATCGGCGACATCACCAAGCCCGCGTTCGCGCTCTGCGACGACCGATTCACCGACGACCTGGCCGCGGGCCTGCCGGACCTGAGGATCGTCACGTACACCGAGCTGGAGTCGGCCGCCGCGCGGCACCGGGAGCCGTTCGCGGCCGTCGCCACCGCGGCCGACGACGTCGCGCTGCTCGCGGTGACCTCCGGCACCACCGGCGTCCCGAAGACCACCGCGCACTTCCACCGGGACGTGCTCGCGATCGCCGACACGTTCTCCGCGCACGTGCTCCGGCCGACCGCGGACGACCTGTTCCTCGGCAGCCCGCCGCTCGCGTTCACCTACGGGCTGGGCGGCGAGCTGATCTTCCCGCTCCGGGCCGGTGCGGCGACGCTGTTGATCGAGCGGCCGACGCCGGACGCGATGGCCGGGGCGGTGGCCGAGCACGGGGTCACGGTGCTGTTCACCGCGCCGACCGCCTACCGGGCCATGCTCGCGGCGAAGAAGGTGCCGACCGGGCTGCGGCGCTGCGTGTCCGCCGGCGAGCCGCTGCCGCGCGCCGTCTCGGAGGCGTTCCACGACGCGACCGGACTGTGGATCATCGACGGCATCGGCTCGACCGAGATGCTGCACATCTTCATCTCCGCCGCCGACGACGAGGTCCGGCCCGGCTCGACCGGGCGACCGGTCCCCGGTTACGAGGCCGCGGTGCTGGACGAGGCCGGCGAGCCGGTGCCGGACGGGCAGCCGGGCCGGCTCGCGGTGCGCGGCCCGACCGGCTGCCGCTACCTGTCCGACCCGCGGCAGAAGACGTACGTGCAGCACGGCTGGAACCTCACCGGCGACACCTACCGCCGCGACGAGGACGGCTACTTCTGGTACGTGGCCCGCAGCGACGACATGATCATCTCGGCCGGCTACAACATCGCCGGGCCGGAGGTGGAGAACGCCCTGCTCAGCTCGCCGGACGTGGTCGAGTGCGGGGTGGTGGCCAAGCCGGACCCGGACCGCGGCAACGTGGTGGCCGCCTACGTCGTGCTGCGCCGGGGGGTGGTCGGCGACGCGGCCAAGGCGGCCGAGCTGCAGGAGCTGGTGAAGCGGCAGATCGCGCCCTACAAGTGCCCGCGGGTCGTCGAGTTCCTGCCCGAGCTGCCGCACACCCCGACCGGAAAGCTGCAGCGGTTCAAGCTGCGCGCGCTGGCGGCCGACTGATGCGCATCGCGGTCGTCGGCGGCGGGCCGGGCGGGCTCTACTTCTCGCTGCTGGCCAAGCAGCTCGGCCCTGGGCACGAGATCTCGGTCTGGGAGCGCAACGCGCCGGACGACACGTTCGGCTTCGGCGTGGTGTTCTCCGACGAGACGTTGGGCGGCATCGAGCACGCCGATCCCGTCATCTACGCCGCGATGGAGCGCGAGTTCGCCCGCTGGGACGACATCGACATCCACTTCCGGCCCGGGGACGGCCGCCCGGACCGGCTGATCACCTCGGGCGGGCACGGCTTCGCCGCGATGAGCCGGCGCACGCTGCTGGGCATCCTGCAGGACCGCTGCCGTTCGCTCGGGGTCACGCTGCGGTTCCGGACCGAGGCGCCGGACCCCGACGAGCTGTCCGGCGGCCACGACCTCGTGGTCGCCTGCGACGGGGTCAACTCCGCGACCAGGGCAAAGTACGCCGACCGGTTCGGTCCCACCGTCGACACGCGACAGTGCCGGTACATGTGGCTCGGCACCGACAAGGTCTTCGACGCGTTCACCTTCGACGTCCGGCGCACCCCGTACGGGGTGATGCAGGTGCACGCCTACCCGTACGACGCGACCGGGTCGACGTTCATCGTGGAGATGCACGACTCGGTCTGGCGCCGGGCCGGGTTCTCGGCCGGGTCGTTCGCGCCGGGCGAGAGCGACACCGCCGCCATCGCGGTGATCGGCGATCTGTTCGCCGACCTGCTGGACGGGCAGCAAATGCGGGCCAACAACTCCCGCTGGATCAGCTTCGGCACGGTGCGCTGCGAGTCCTGGCGGGCCGGCAACGTCGTGCTGCTCGGCGACGCCGCGCACACCGCGCACTTCTCCATCGGCTCCGGCACGAAGCTGGCGATGGAGGACGCGCTGGCGCTGGCCGCCTCGCTGCACGAGCAGTCCACAGTGGACGACGCGTTGGCGGCGTACGACGCGGAGCGACGGCCGGTCGTGGTGTCCACCCAGCGGGCGGCGCAGGCCAGCCTGGAGTGGTTCGAGAACCTCGGCCGGTATGTGCACCAGGAGCCCGAGCAGTTCGCGTTCAACCTGCTCACCCGCAGCCGCCGGGTGACGCTGGACAACCTGCGGCTGCGCGACCCGGAGTTCGTGTCCACTGTGGAGAGCGCGTTCAGCGCCGGGACCGGGGTGGCCGCGGGTACGCCGCCGATGTTCCACCCCTACCGGCTGCGCGGCCTCGAGCTGCGCAACCGGGTGATCGTCTCCCCGATGGACATGTACTCGGCGGTCGACGGGGTACCGGCCGACTTCCACCTCGTGCACCTCGGCAGCAAGGCGCTCGGCGGTGCCGGGCTGGTGATGACCGAGATGGCCTGCGTCTCGGCGGACGGCCGGATCACCCCGGGCTGTGCCGGGCTGTGGACGGACGAGCAGGAGGCGGCCTGGGCCAGGGTCGTCGAGTTCGTGCACGGCTCGTCCGGTGCGGCGATCGGCCTGCAGCTCGGGCACTCCGGCCGGAAGGGCTCGACCAAGCTGATGTGGGAGGGCATCGACGAGCCGCTGGACGAGGGCAACTGGGAGGTCTGCGGCCCGTCCGCGGTGGCCTACTCACCCGACAACCAGGTGCCGCGCGAGCTCACCCGGGCGGACCTCGATCTCATCCGGGACCAGTTCGTGGCGGCCGCGGTGCGCGGCGCGCGGTGCGGGTTCGACCTGCTCGAGCTGCACTGCGCGCACGGCTACCTGCTGTCCTCGTTCCTGTCGCCGCTGTCCAACCGGCGCACCGACGAGTACGGGGGCTCGCTGGAGAACCGGCTGCGCTACCCGCTCGAGGTGTTCGACGCGATGCGCGCGGTGTGGCCGGCCGAGCGGCCGATGAGCGTGCGGGTCTCGGCCACCGACTGGTACGACGGCGGGATCGAGGTCGACGACGCGGTACGCATCGCCCGGGCGTTCGCCGAGCACGGGGTCGACGCGGTCGACGTGTCCACCGGCCAGGTGGTGAAGGAGGAGCGGCCGGCGTTCGGTCGGTCTTACCAGACCCCGTTCGCCGACCGGATCCGCAACGAGGTGGGCCGCGAGCTCGGCATCGCCGTGGTCGCGGTCGGCGCGCTCTCGTCCTGGGACGACGTCAACTCGGTGATCCTGGCCGGGCGGGCCGACCTGTGCGCGCTCGGCCGGGTGCACCTCTACGATCCACAGTGGACCCTGCACGCGGCGGCCGAGCAGGGCTACGCCGGGCCGGGTGCCGAGTGGCCGGCGCCGTTCCGGGCCGGCAGCCGGCGGCCGCAGGCCGGCCGCACGGACGGGCCGCGCCCGCGACTCGAGCTGATCCGGGCCGGTGCCCCCCGCACCCGCCACACCCGCTGGCGCCCGTGACCCATCGGGCGGTCCCGCTGCCCGATCGGGCAGTGCGGCGGTCGGCGCCGACCGTCCGCAGCGGTTCGGTGCTCTGCTTGGTGACGGCGCGTTCGCGAGGGGGGCCGGGGACCGACCCGGCAGACGTCACCGGCCGCGGGCGCGCCGCCATCCAACCGCGACCCGCGATCGCGCGTCAGGGGATCGGCTTGCCGTCCGGGTCGATGAAGAGATCACCGATCGGGATGTTGAAGGCGCCGGCCAGCCGCCACAGCCCCAGCACGTTGAGTCCGCGCTGACCGCGCTCGACCTGTCCGACGAAGGTCCGGTGCATCCCGGCCGCCTCGGCCAGCTGCTCCTGCGACCAGCCCCGGCTCACCCGCAGCAGCTTGATCCGCAGACCGAACGCCGCGAGCCGGGCCCGGTCCTCCGGACCCGCGGCACCCTCCACCGTCCCGACCTGCTCGGCCATGTCACCACCGTTCGCTCGGCGTCCCGCAGACAGTAGGGACAGCATCGCCTTCACTCCACCGCAATGATGCATCATACGGAGGCATCGTTGCTGCGCGATAGGCGAAGTCCGGGCAATTCGTTCGTCCAGGCGTCAGGTCCGTCCAGGACATCGTGAAGCAGCGGATCTTGCCCATTCAGATGTAGAACGGCATCATGAAGCCGCCAACGGTCATCATTCTCAGACTCGAGGAGTCGCTTCATGCTGTCCGAGGACGGCTCACGCCGGGTTCTCCGTCGCCCAACCCGCTCGGTCGGCGGGCGGGCCGGCATGCTCGCCCTGGGCCTGGTCGCGGCGCTCGCGGCCGGGTGCGCGTCCGGCTCCACGTCGGGAGTGGGCGGCCGGTCCGCCGCCGCCGCGCCCGGCGTGCGGACCGATCTGCGCGGGATCTGCCCGGATCCGATCGTCGTGCAGACCTCCTGGTTCTCCCAGGTCGAGCACTTCGTCGCCTACCAACTGCTCGGCAGCGGCTACACGGTCGACGCCGGCCGCAAGCGGGTGACCGGCCCGCTGGTCGCGCACGGCGCCGACACCGGCGTGCGGATCGAGATCCGCGCCGGCGGGCCGGCCATCGGCTTCCAGCAGGTGTCGGCGCAGATGTACGCGGACCGCTCGATCACGCTCGGGATGATCCCGTTGGACGAGGCCATCCAGAACTCGGCCGGCCAGCCGGTGACCGGGGTGATGACCCCGTACGACGTCGACCCACTGGTGATCATGTGGGACCCGGCGACCTACCCGGCGTTCAACACGATCTCCGACATCGGCCAGACCGACACCAAGGTGCTGTTCTTCAACGGCGAGCGCACCTACATGGACTACCTGCTGGGCACCGGCCAACTGCGACGGTCGCAAGTGGACGGATCGTACGACGGCTCGCCGGCCCGGCTGGCCGCGTCCCGCGGCGCGATCGCCGTGCAGGGCTTCGCCACCTCCGAGCCGTGGAAGTGGGAGCACGAGGTGCCGGCCTGGGACAAGCCGCTGCGCTACCAGCTGGTGGCCGACTCCGGCTATCCCAACTACCGCAACCTGCTCGCGATCCGGTCCGGTGACAAGCAGCGGCTCGCCCCGTGCCTGCAGCGGCTGGTGCCGATCCTGCAGCAGTCCACAGTGGACTTCATGGCCGACCCCGACCCGGTCATCCGCACGATCCTGTCGATCATCGGCCGCACCCGACAGGCCTACACCGACTCCACGGCCCGCTCCGAGCAGGCGGTCCGGGTGATGCGCGACGACGGGCTGGTCACCGACGGCAAGACCGCGGTGCTCGGCGACTTCGACCCGAGCCGGCTCCGCCGGCTGATCACGATCGACGTGCCGATCTTCGCCGGGCAGCACAAGCCGCTCAAGCCGGGGCTGACCGCCGACGACATCGCCACCAACGAGTTCCTCGACCCGACGATCTCGCTGCCGGGCAAGTGATGACCGCCGTCGACGTACGCACCTTCGACCACCTCGCCGCCCGGTACGACCGGATCTCCACGCTGCTCGGTGCCGAGCTGCGGGCCTGGCTGATGTTCCACCTGCCGGCCCGCGGCGACCGGGCCCTCGACCTCGGCTGCGGCACCGGCGTGCAGACCGCGATGCTGGCCGACCGCTACGACGAGGTCCTGGCGGTGGACCTGTCCGCGCCGATGATCGAGTTCGCCCGGCAGCACCGGCCCCGGTCCGGCGTCCGCTACGAGCTGCGCGACCTCCGGGACGTGGCGCCGGATACGGACGGGCGGTTCGACCTGGTGTTCTCGGCGTACACGCTGCACCACGTGGACCTCGACAGTGCCCTGCACCGGATCCGATCGCTGGTCCGGCCGGGTGGCCAGGCGCTGCTGGTCGACGTCGTCGACGACCGGCAGCCTGTGCCGCGGTCCTGGTTCCGCCGGCAGGCCTGGCGGATGTTCGCCGCCGACCTGCGCTACCGGCGCCGGCCGGTGCGGGACGCGGTCGAGCTGCTCCGGCTGCAGCTCGACGACGACTGGCTCGACCACCAGACCAGCGACCGGCTGCACCCCGCCGCCGACTGGGACGCACGCTGCCGCGCCGTGCTCACCGGCGCGACGATCACCCCGCTGCGCCGCGCCCGGGCGCTCGACTGGCGTTGCTGCCCGCCGCAAGACTGAGTCGAAGATGACAACGGTTTTCAAATTCGCTAAGTTCGTCTCGTGCGCAGGGGCGGGGTGGTGGCGGCGGTCGTCGCCGCGGGTCTGCTCGCGTTCGCCGGGTGCGGCTCGGGCGGGTCCGATCGGGCGGCCGGCCGGAGTGACCAGATCGACGTGGTCGCCACCACGCCGGTGGTGGCCGACTTCGTCCGCAACGTCGGCGGCGACCGGGTGCACGTCGTGCAGATCCTCAAGCCCGGCGTCGACCCGCACGACTACGAGGCGTCCCCGGCCGACATCCAGGCGATCGCCGACGCCGACCTCGTCGTCAAGAGCGGCGTCGGGCTGGAGGCGACCTGGCTCGACGAGACGGTGAGCTCGGCCGGCTACGGCGGCGAGGTCGTCGACGCCAGCCGCGGGGTGACGATCCGCCAGGGCAACGGCACCGACGAGCAGGCGGCCGGCGACCCGCACATCTGGCACGACCCGGCCGACGCCCGGATCATGGTCGGCGACATCGCCGCCGCGCTCGTCGCGAAGGACCCCGCGGGCAAGGCCGGGTACGAGCGCAACGCCGCGACGTACGACGCGAAGCTGGCCGCGCTCGACGCCGAGAACGAGGCCGAGATCGGCTCGATCCCGGTCGAGCAGCGGAAGCTGGTCACCAACCACGACGCGTTCGGCTACTACTGCGCGCGCTACGGGATCAGGTTCGTCGGCTCGATCATCCCGAGCTTCGACACCTCGGCCGAGCTGTCCGGCAAGGAGCTGTCCGACCTGGTCGCGAAGATCGAGCAGACCGGCGTGCGGGCGGTGTTCTCGGAGTCCTCGCTGCCGCCGAAGACCGCGCAGACGGTGGCCACCGAGGCCGGTGTGCAGGTGGTCGAGGGGGAGGACGCGCTGTACGCGGACGGTCTCGGCCCGGTCGGCTCGCCGGGCGGCACCTACCTCGGGGCCGAGCGGCACAACACGGCGACGATCGTGAAGGCGCTGGGCGGCCGTGTCTGAGCCGACCGGGCCGGTGCTGCTGCGCTTCGACCACGCCAGCCTCGCCTACGGCCGCGCCCGGGTCGTCGAAGACGTGCACGGCAGCGTCCACGGTGGCGAGGCGGTCGCGCTGATCGGGCCCAACGGAGCGGGCAAGTCGACGCTGCTGCGGGCCGTGCTCGGGCTGGTCGACGTCGTGTCCGGCCGGATCGAGGTGCTCGGCAGCACACCGGCCCGGGCCCGGCGCGAGGTCGCCTACGTTCCCCAGGTCGACACGCTCGACGCGCAGTTCCCGGTCTCGGTCGGGCAGGTCGTGCTGATGGGCCGCTACCGCGACGTGGGCTGGCTGCGCCGGCCGGGCGTGCGGGACCGGGCGCTCGCCGACGACGCGCTCGAGGCGGTCGGCCTGGCCGAGCGGAAGGACGACCGGTTCGGCACGCTGTCCGGCGGCCAGCGGCAGCGGGTGCTGCTGGCCAGGGCGATCGCCCAGCAGCCGCGGCTGCTGCTGCTGGACGAGCCGTTCAACGGGGTGGACGCGGTCAGCCAGCAGGCGCTGCTGGCGGCGTTGCGGCGGCTGCAGGACGACGGGGCGGCGGTCGTCGTCTCCACCCACGACCTCGCCCTGGCCCACCTCGCCTGCGACGAGGTCTGCCTGCTCAACAAGCACCAGGTCGCGTTCGGCCCGACCGAGGCGACGCTGACCCCCGAGCTGCTGCGCGCCGCGTACGGCGGGCAGGCGCTGGAGCTCGCCGGCGACAGCGTGATCGTGGCCCGATAGCGAGCGGACCGTGCGCTACCTCCTGGAGCCGTTCGGCAGCCCGTTCATGCAGCGGGCGCTGGCCGAGGCGCTGCTGCTCGGCGCGGTCGCCGCGGTGGTGAGCGTGTTCGTGGTGCTGCGCCGGCTGTCGTTCGTCGCCGACGTGCTCACCCACACGGTCTTCCCCGGCGTGGTCATCGGCTTCGTCGTCGCCGGCACCAGCGGCATCGTCTGGGGCGCGTCGGTGTTCGCGGTGCTGTCGACGGTGCTCATCACCGTGCTTGCGGGCCGGTCCCGGGTGACCGAGGACGCCTCGATGGCGATCGTGCTGACCGGGTTCTTCGCGGTCGGCGTGGTGCTGGTGTCCCGGCAGACCAGCTTCACCAGCGACCTCACCGCGTTCCTGTTCGGCCGGATCCTCACGGTGGACCGGCAGCAGCTGGTCGTCACCGCGGTGATCGGGGCCGCGGTGCTGCTGCTGCTCGGGCTGCTCGGCAAGGAGCTGCTCTTCCGGGCGTTCGACCCGGCCGGCGCTGAGGCCCGCGGCTACCGGGTGCTCGCCCTCGACCTGGTCCTCAACCTCGTGGTCGCGCTGGTCGTGGTCGCCGCGGTCCGCGCGGTCGGCACGGTGCTGGTGATCGCGCTGCTGGTGGTGCCGGGCGCCGCCGGGCGGCTGCTGTCCGACCGGCTGGCCGGGATCACGCTGATCGCGGTCGGCACCGCGCTGCTGGCCGGCTGGCTCGGGCTGGTCGCGTCCTGGCAGGCGTCGGTCAACCACGGGCTGCGGCTGGCCTCCGGGGCCACGGTCGTGCTCGTCCTCGTCCTCCTGTACGGCGTGGCCGCCGCGATCGCCACCGCCCGGAAGGTGCGAGCATGAGCACGCGCGAGGGCTCGCAGCGCGTGCGGGGAGCGACGAGGGCCGACCGTCCGGCGCTTGCGCCTGACGGTCTGTCCGAGGAGCGGGAGTGAGCCTGCTGCAGGACGGGTACGCGCGCCGGGCGCTGATCGAGGCGCTGCTGGTCGGCGCGCTCTGCGGGCTGGTCGGCGTGCACGTGGTGCTGCGGAGGCTGTCGTTCTTCACGATGGCGATGACCCACGCGACCTTCCCCGGTGTCGTGCTGGCCGCGCTCGTCGGCGTCGACCTGCTGCTCGGCTCGGGCCTGTTCGGGGTGCTCGTCGTGCTCGGCGTGAGCTGGCTGACCACCCGGCCGCGCAGCGACTCGGCGGCCGCGGTCGGCGTCGTGCTGTCCGCCGGGTTCGCGCTCGGGGTCGCGCTGCTGTCCGCGCAGGCCGGCTTCACCCGCGACCTGTCCGCCTACCTGGTCGGCTCGATCGTCACCGTCCAGGCCGGCGACCTGGTCAAGACCGCGCTGGTGCTGGCTGCGGTGGCGCTGACGCTGGCGCTGGTCGGCAAGGAGCTGGTGTTCGGCGCGTTCGACCGCGGTGGGATGGTCGCCGCCGGCTACCCGGCCGGCCGGCTCGACCTGCTCCTGCTGCTCGTGGTCGAGCTGACCGTGGTCACCTCGGTGCCGGCGGTCGGCACCATCCAGGCCGTCGCGCTGATCGTCGCCCCGGCCGCGGCGGCCCGGCTGTGGTCCGACCGGATCGGGCCGACCACCGCGCTCGCGGTGCTGCTCGGCATGGCCAGCGGCGTGGTCGGGCTGGCGGTCTCGCAGGCGTACCAGGTGGCTGCCGGGGCGGCGATCGTGCTCGCGGCGTGCGGGTTCTTCGTGCTATCCGTGGTGGTGGCGCCGGTGGTGCGGGGCCGCCCGGTGCCGTTGGGAGTGGGCTGATGTCGGAACCGAAGGGACGGTCGACGCGGCAGGCCGCCGCGGTCCGGGCGGCGCTGGCCCGCCGGGACGGCTTCACCAGCGCCCAGGACCTGCACGCCGACCTGCGTGGCAGTGGCGACGCCGTCGGCCTGACCACCGTCTACCGGCACCTGCAGTCGCTGGCCGACACCGGCGCCGTGGACGTGCTGCGCAGCCCGGACGGCGAGTCCGTCTACCGGATCTGCGGCACCGGGCACCACCACCACCTGGTCTGCCGGGCCTGCGGGCGGACCGTCGAGATCGAGGGCCGCGAGGTCGAGCGGTGGACCCGCCAGGTCGCCGAGGCCGAGGGTTTCGTCGACGTCGACCACACGATCGAGATCATCGGCACCTGCGCCGGCTGCGCTAGTTCACGACGGTCGAGCTGAGCAGGTAGAACAGCGCCGCGACCACGGCGGCGGCCGGGATGGTGAACACCCAGGCCGCCGCGATCGAGCGGGCCACGCCCCAGCGCACCGCGGACAGCCGCCGGGTCGCGCCGACGCCCATCACCGACGAGGTGATCACGTGCGTGGTCGAGACCGGCACCGCGTAGATGTACGCGGTGCTGAGCATCACCGAGCTCGCGACCGTCTGCGCGGTGACGCCGTCGGCCGGGGTGAGGTGGATGATCCGCCGGCCCATCGTGCGCATGATCCGCCAGCCGCCCGCGTACGTCCCGGCGCTGATCGCCGCGGCCGAGGCCAGCACCACCCAGATCGGCACGTGGAACGAGGCCAGGTGCCCGGAGGTCACCAGCGCCAGCGTGATCACGCCCATCGTCTTCTGCGCGTCCTGGGTGCCGTGCCCGAACGCCATCAGCGCGGCCGAGCCGATCTGCGCGTGCCGGAAGTTGCGGTTCGCCCGGTGCGGGTGTGCCCTGCGGAACCCCCACAGCAGCCCGACCATGGCCAGGTACGCCAGCCCGAAGCCGACCACCGGCGAGAGCACCATCGGCACGACGACCTTGTCCATCACGCCGGACCACTGCACGGTCTGCGAAGCCGCCAGCGCCGCCCCGACCAGCCCGCCGATCAGCGCGTGGGAGGACGACGAGGGCAGCCCGAAATACCAGGTGAGCAGGTTCCAGGCGATCGCGCCGAGCAGCGCGGAGAACACCACGACGAGGCCTTCGCTGCCGGTCGGCGTGCTGATGATCCCGGCGCCGACGGTGGCGGCGACCTTGGTGGAGACCAGCGCGCCGACCACGTTCATCACCGCGGCCAGCAGCAGCGCCGCCCGGGGGGTGAGCGCCTTGGTCGACACGGAGGTGGCGATCGCGTTGGCGGAGTCGTGGAACCCGTTGGTGTAGTCGAACCCCAGGGCCACCACGATGATCACCAGCAGCCCCAGCGTGGCCGCATCCACGGGCTAGGACTCCTTGACCGCGATGGTCTCGACCACGTTCGCCACGTGCTCGAACGCGTCGGCCGCGTCCTCGAGGTCGTCGGCGACCTGCTTCAGCTTGAGCACGGTCAGCGCCTCGTACGAGCCGCTGAACAGGCGGGACAGCAGCTTGCGGTACACCTGGTCGGCCTCGTTCTCCAGCCGGTTGACCTCGATCCAGAACGAGGCGAGGTCGTCCATGGTGGCCAGCCGGCCCATCGCCTCGGCGGTGCACCGGGCGGCGCGCTGCAGCAGGTCGACCTGCCGGCCCATCTCGGCCGGCAGCGTCTCCAGCTCGGACAGCACGGTGAAGTCCGCGGCCGCCTCGATCGCGTCCATGACGTCGTCCAGCTGGGTGATCAGCCGGTAGATGTCCTCCCGGTCGAACGGGGTGACGAACGTCGAGTTCAGCTCGTGGATCACCCGGTGGGTGACGGCGTCCCCGGCGTGCTCGTGCTCGCGCAGCTGTGCGGCCAGCTTCTCCCGGTTCGACGTGACGTGCAGGAACTCGCCCATCAGCTCGGTGGCCGAGACCAGATTCTGGGCGGCTTCGACGAACATCGGGAAGAACCGGTCGTCCCGCGGGGTGAGACGTAAGCGCACGGAATCTCCTGGTGGCCTGCAGGTGACTGGAAGGTACCCGCCGGTCGCCCGCGATCCCTCCGGCGCCCCGTCAGCCGGTGCGGCTCGGTCGTTCGACCAGGCCGGCGACCAGGTCCTCGCGGGCCCTCGCGACCCGGGACCGGATCGTGCCGATCGGGACCCCGCACACCTCGGCCGCCTCCGGGTAGCTCAGCCCGACCAGCTGGGTGAGCACGAACGCGTCCCGCCGGTCCGGGCTCAGCGCGCCGACCTGCCGGCGCAGCGCAACCCCCTCGGACAGGTCGCCGCCCTGGGCGGCCTCCGGCACCGTCGCGCCGGGGTCGACCCGCGGCCGGCGGCGCCGGTCCCGGACCGCGTCCGCACAGGTCCGGCGGGCGATCGAGAGCAGCCAGGTCTTGGCGCCGGCCCGGCCCTCGAACGAGCCGAGGGAGCGGAACGCCCGCAGGTAGGTCTCCTGGGCCAGGTCCTGGGTCTCGCCGTGGTCGCCGAGATGCGCGCACAGCCGCCAGACGTCGGCCTGGGTCGCCCGGACGAAGCGGGCCGCGGCGTCCTGGTCGCCGTCCCTGGCGGCCAGCGCCGCCAGGGTGATCTCGTCGACAGGGACGTCCACGGGAACTGTTCGCCTCTCCGGACCGACTGGACTGAACGTGGGTTGTGACCAGTATCGCGAAGCGCTCTCGGCCGAGCTCGACGGGGAGCCGCACGGCGTGCCCGAAGATGCCCTGAGTGGGCACCTTAGCGGGTGTTCGGGCTGCCGGGAGTGGTTCGGGCGGGCCGCCCGGGTCACCCGGGTGGTCCGGTTGGCCCCCGCGAGACCCATCCCCGACCTGGCGCCGGGAGTGCTCGCTGCGTTGCCGGCCAGCTCTCCGGGCCGCCGCCGGCTGTTCGCCGGCGCCCGGGCGGCGCTGGTCGTCGTCGCGTTCCTGCAGGCGTTGCTGGCCTGGTCGGGCGCGCTGACCGGGCAGGACGACATGGCCACCGGGCACGTCGCGCACGAGGTCGGCGCCTGGAACCTGGCCCTCGCGGTCGCGTTCCTCATGGTCGCGACCCGGCCGAGGGCGGCGGATGCGCTGATCGCGCCGGTCGGGGTGTTCGTCGCGGTGCTCGCCGTGGTCGCCGCGTCCGACGCCGCGGCCGGCGACCTCGCGCTCGGCCGGTTGCTCGGCCATCTCCTGGTCGGCACCGGGCTGGTGCTGCTGGTCACGATCGGCCGGACTGCGCCGCCGCAGCCCGGCACGCCGGACCGGTCCCGCCCGCGCGGCCTGCCCACCACGCCGGAGGTCGAGGTCGGCGTGGCGGACGGCGTCGAGCCGGTCACGCTGGGCACGGGATCGGCGGCCCCCAGTGTTAGGGCTGGTTCAACGGTCTCGGTCGAGACAGGATCAGCAGCGTGACTGCCCTTTCCGCCCCCGCACGTCCCGCGAAGGCCCGCAAGCGGGTCTTCGCCGTCCTCGCGCTGCTCGGTGCGTGGGCGGTGCTCGCGATCAGCGGAGCCACCCCGGCGCTGGCGCACGCGACGGTCGTGGGCAGCGACCCGGCGGAGAGCTCGCGGCTGCAGTCCCCGCCCAGCAAGGTCACGATGACCTTCTCCGAGGACGTCTCGCTCGGCGCCGGCTACCTCAAGGTGGTCGACAGCAAGAGCAACATCGTCAGCAACGGCGACGCCAAGGTCCAGGGTCGCAACGTCACCGTGCCGCTGAAGTCCGGGCTCGGCGACGGCAGCTACATCGTCAGCTACCGGATCACCTCGGCCGACTCGCACCCGATCGGCGGGGCGTACGCGTTCGTGGTCGGCGACGGACCGCTGGTCGCGGCCACCGGCTCGGTCGTGGGCGGCGGCACGAACGGAGTGATCACCAAGATCTTCGACGCCGCCCGGTTCGTCGGCTTCCTGGGCATCGTGCTGCTGGCCGGGCTGGTCTTCGTCGTGCTGTGCTGGCCGGCCGGCCGCACCGACCCGCGGGCCCGCCGGCTGATCTGGTACGGCTGGTGGGCGACCATCGCGGGGGCCGTCCTCGGCCTGGTCCTGCAAGGTCCGTACGCGGCCGGCACCGGGCTGCTCGACCTGCTCAACACCAGCCTGCTCAAGACGACGCTCGGCACCACGTACGGGCGGATGCTGTGCGCGCGGCTGATCCTGCTCGGCGTGCTGGCCGTGCTGGCCGTACGGATCCTGCGCGAGCCGCAGCGGACCGCGGAGAGGTCGAGGGCCAGGGACGAGGACCTGGCCGCGATCTGCGGCCTCGGCGTGCTGGCCACCTACGGCGGGGTGGGACACGCGGCGGCCGGCAGCGCGCCGACGCTGGCGCTGCTGTCGGACACCAGCCACCTCGCCGCGGCCAGCGTGTGGATCGGCGGGCTGGTCATCCTGGTCGCCTGCCTGCTGCCGCGCCGGCGGACCAGCGAGCTGGCCGAGGCGCTGCCGCGCTACTCCCGGCTGGCGCTCGGCTGCGTGGCCGTGCTCGCCGTGACCGGCACATACCAGGCCTGGCGCGAGGTGTGGCCGATCCCGGCGCTCTGGTCGACCGACTACGGGCGGCTGCTGCTGGCCAAGGTCACCGGCTTCCTGCTGATCGTGGCGGTGGCGTACTTCAGCCGCCAGGCCGTCCAGCGCCGGTACGTGCGCCCGGTCGCGCACGCGCTGTCGGTGAAGGAGGAGGACGGCTCGGTCGCCACCCTGCCGGAGCCGGAGGACGGCGAGGCGGGCGAGGACCGGCGGATGGTCCGCCGGCTACGCACCTCGGTCGGGATCGAGCTCGCGCTCGGCATCGCGGTGCTCGCGGTCGCCGCCGTGCTGGTGTCCCAGGCGCCGGCCCGGAACACGTACGTCAAGCCGGTCGACAAGACCGTGGCGCTGGCCTCCGGCGGCACCGCCGAGGTCGAGCTGACCCCGGCCAAGGTCGGCCAGAACACGCTGACCGTGAAGGTGTTCGACCGCAGCGGCAAGCAGGTCGACGCCCGCGCGGTGACCGCTACCGAGGCGCTGCCGTCCGACCAGTACGGCCCGCTCAACGTGCAGATGCAGAAGACCGGCACCGGGCAGTACTCGTCCTCGTCGGTCGCACTGACCAAGACCGGCAACTGGGAGCTCGTCATCCGGGTCCAGATGTCGGAATTCGACCGCGACGTGGTCCAGGTGGACGTGAAGGTCACCTAGACCACCCGACAACCTGCCCCGCGATTCCGGGGCGCGATCACCTCACCTGAAAGGACGGCCCGTGTCCCGACCTGTCTTCAGGCTGCTCACCGTGGCCGCGGCAGCCACCGCGGCGGTCGGTCTGACCGCCCTCCCGGCGCTCGCGCACGTGACGGTGAGCTCGCCCGGAGCGACGCAGGGTTCGTTCGGCGTGCTGACCTTCCGGATGCCGAACGAGATGGACAACGCCAACGCCACCGAGCTGAAGGTGCAGCTGCCGGCCGACCAGCCGCTCGCCTCGGTGGCGGTGAAGCCCGAGCCCGGCTGGGCCTACACGGTCACCCGGGCCAAGCTGCCGCAGCCGGTCACCGACGACGACGGCAACCAGGTCACCGACTACGTCTCGGTGATCGACTGGAAGGCGACCGCGGGCGGCGTCAAGCCGGGCGAGTACGAGGACTTCGACCTGTCGGTGGGGCCGCTGCCGAAGGCCGACTCCATGACGTTCAAGGCGATCCAGGTCTACAGCAACGGCCAGACCGTCTCCTGGATCGACGTGCCGGCGTCCGGCAGCACCGAGGAACCCGAGCACCCGGCGCCGACGCTGAAGCTGGCCGCGGCCGGCGCACCGGCCGCCGGTGGCACGACGGCGCCGGCACCGGCGCCGGCGGCCGCGGCGAGCGGCGACGACGCGAGCAAGGGCTCGGTCACCGGCGCGTACGTCGTCGGCGGCATCGGCCTCGTCGCCGGGCTGGCCGCGCTGGCACTGGCCCTCACCGGTCGCAGGCGCCGGGCTACCGTGGAGGGGTCCCCGGAGCACGTCTCCACGTCCACCGGAGCCCACTGACCGGAGCACCGTGAGCAGCAGCACCACCAACCCCGCCCCGGCGCCGACCGGCAACCGGCCGCGCCGGGGTCCCGGGGTCCCGACCGGCTTCGTCGCCGCGGCGGTGGCCGTGGTCCTCGGCGTCGCCGGGCTCATCGTCGGCGCGCGGGACGACGCCGGCCAGAGCACGCCCGGCGCGGCGGCGGCGAGCACGGCCCCGGCGCCGCCGGTCAACGGCACCACGGTCGGCGACCTGACCGTGTACGACGCGTACATCCGGCAGCCGGCCTCGCCCGACGTCGCCGCCGCGTACCTGACCGTGCGCAACGACGGGAAGTCGGCCGACCGGCTGTCCTCCGCATACTGCGGGGCGGCCGGGAAGACCAGCGTGCACGCCGACTCGGCCGCGATGCAGCCCGGTGACGAGGCCGCCTCGACCCCGCTGCCGGTGCCGGCGAACGGGACGGTCAGCCTGAGCCCGGCCAAGGGCCACATCATGCTGGAGGACCTGACCGGCACGCTCAGGGCCGGCGACACGGTCAGCCTGCTGCTGCGGTTCGACGAGGCCGGACAGGTCCTGCTCGACGTGCCGGTCATCTCGATCACCGCCCCGGCCCCGGGAGGAGCGACATCGTGAGGAGGCTGCTAGGGCGCGTCTCACGACTGGCCGGCGGCGCGGACGACGTCCAGACGACGACCGGCGGCGTTGTCGTCGTCGCCGATACAACCCCGGTATCGGCTCCTCCTCCGCCTTGCCGGACGCCGCCTGGACGCCGTCCGCATCCACCGCCAGCCGTAAGACGCGCCCTAGGCGCAGTCGCGGTGCTCGGCACGGTCGCGCTCAGCGCGTGCACGGCGTCGTCGGAGGCTGCGTCCCCGGCCATCTCGGCCCAGCCCACGCCGCAGGGCACCTACCGGGGTCTCGAGCTCGACCCGCCCCAGCCGCGGCCCACGTTCACGCTGACCGACACGGCCGGCAAGTCGTACGACTTCGCCGCCGAGACCCGGGGCGTGCCGACCCTGCTGTTCTTCGGCTACACGCACTGTCCGGACGTCTGCCCGACCACGATGGCCGGCGCCGCGGCGGCGCTGCGCGGCACCCCGGAGCCGCTGCGCAGCCAGGTCAGGGTCGTGTTCGTGACCACAGACCCGGCCCGGGACACCGGCCCGGTGCTCGCCGCCTGGCTGCGCAACTTCGACCCGGACCTGCCCCGCAAGTTCGTCGGGCTCACCGGCACGGTCGCCCAGGTGGAGGCGGCGCAGGCCGCGGCGAAGGTCCCGGTCGCGACCGAGAACGGGCAGACCCACTCGGCCGAGCAACTTCTCTACGGCACAGACAACTATGCGAGGGTCGCCTACGTCTCCGGGAGCAGCCCGGACGACCTGCGGCACGATCTGCCGCTGGTGGCGAAGGGAGCCTGAGCAGTGCGTGTCTGGGCGGCCACGGTGGGCCGGCTGGTGCTGGCCGCGGTCTGGGCCTGGGTCGCGGTGGCGCGGATCGCGGACCCGGCGGCGTCGGTGGACGCCGTCCGGGCATACCAGTTGCTGCCCGACGTGCTGGAGCGGGGGATCGGCTACGGGCTGCCGTTCGTCGCGCTGGCGCTGGCCTTGCTGCTGCTGGTCGGGCTGGCCGTGCGGGTCGCCGCGGCGGTGTCGGCAGCGCTGTTCCTGCTGCTGCTGGTCGGGCTGGTCGCGGCCGCGGCACGGGGACTGCGGATCGCGTGTGGCTGCCTCGGCTCCGGTGGCGTGCTGCCGACCGGCCAGGCCACCTCGTACCCGCGGGACATCGCGATCGTCGCCGTGCTGCTCGTGCTGGCGGCGGGGCTGGCGTGGTGGCCACAGACCCGGTACGCGCTGGACGACACCGTGCGCCGGTCCGCGGAGTCCACGTTGTCGGAGGCGCGGGTCGGGCCACGGCGGACGGCGGAGGCACGGCGCCGGCAGGCCGAGCTCGCGGCGGCCCGCGCGGCGGCCGGACAGCAACGCGTGCGGTTCGCCGGTGCCCTGGGTGGCGTGCTGTTGATCGTGGCGGCCGGTATCGGCATCGGCGTGCAGGCGGCGCGTACCCCCGACCCGCCATCGCCGCAGCCGGTCAGCATCTCCAACGGAGTCGAGCTCGGCCGATCGGGCGCCAGGGTCACGATCGAGCTGTACGAGGACCCGCTGTGCACGAACTGCAAGACGTTCGTCGAGACCGCCGGCCCGCAGCTGCAGACCTGGCTGGACTCGAGCACGGCGAAGATCAAGTATTACGTGGTGTCGTACCTGAACGGCCAGTCGCCGACGCGGTATCCGTCCCGCGCGGCTGAGGCGATGTATTGCGCGGCCGACGCGGGGCGGTTCCGCGAATACCACGACATCGTCTTCGGTGACCAGCCGACGCCGGGCGCCGACGTCACGAACGACGAGCTGATCGCCGACGGCCCGCGGGCCGGGATCACCGGCGAGCGGCAGACCGCCTTCGCCCAGTGCGTGAAGTCGGGGAAGTATTCCGAGTTCGTCTCGAAGATCTCCGACAAGGCCAACCAGGACGGGATCTTCGCCACGCCGACGCTGCTGGTGGACGGCAAGCCGGTGCAGGACGTCTCGCTGGCCGGGATCACCGCGGCGGTGAACGCAGCGCTGTAACCAGCTCGACCGCCTCGGCCGCGACCGCGGCGGCGTCGCGGTCGACCAGCGTCGCCGGGAACAGCTGCTCGGCCACGCCCGCGGCCCGGGTGGCGAGGTCCAGCGCCAGGGCGTGGTCGCGGTCGGCCTCGGCGCGGCGCGCGCAGGCCAGCAGCGCGGCGGCCCATGGCGGGCCGAACGCCGCCAGTTGCTCTGTCAGCAGCTCCGATCCCAGCCGGGCGGCGCCGGCCAGCATCGCGTGCGCCTCCATCCCGAGCCGGCCGCCGGCCGCGCCGTCGACCGGCAGCGCCTCGATCGCCAGCCCGGCCAACGCCCGCCCCACCCGGGCCGCCGCGTCCCCCGACCGCTTGCCCGTGCCGACGCGGTCCAGCGGCACCACGAGCTCCAGCTCGACCGGAGGCCGGACGATCGGACGGTTGCCGACCAGGGGAGCGGACCGGTCGAGCCGGTCGAGCGCAGCCGCCACCGTCACGTCGAGCGCGGGCCGGCGGGCTTCCAGGACCGTCGGCGCCGGCCCGACCAGCCCGCCGATCCGTCGCGCCACCGCGACGGCCTGCTCGGCCAGGCCGTACCGTCCGTGCGCGCGGTGCACGGCCACTGCGACGGCGAGCGCCCGCCGCAGCTCCTCCCGGTCCGCGGCCGCCCGCCGGCCGCGGAGGAACAGCCGGATCGCCAAGTCGGCGGAGGCCACCGCCAGGTCCGGGTCGCCGTACCCGGCCAGCACGTCGGCGTTGACCGCCAGCGCCCTGGCCAGGTCACGCCGCGGGCCGCCGCGACAGTGCAGCACCGCGGCCTGCGCCTCGACGAGCGCGGACGCACCCGCGCCGGCCAGCCCGGAGGCCAGCGCCCGCCGGACCTGCCCGTCGCCCGGCGGCGGCCGCACCTGCCCGTCGCCCGGCGCCCGCCGGATCTGCCCGCCGGCCGGCGCCCGCCGCATCTGCCCACCGCCCGGCGCCCGCCGGATCTGCCCGCTGGCCGGCGCCCGCCGCAGCTGCCCATCGCCCGGCGCCAGCCGGACCTGCCCGTCGGCCCGCGGCCAGGCCAGCTCCCCGTCCGGACCGCCGCGATCCAGCAGCCGGCCGCGATCCAGCAGCCCGCCGCGATCCAGCAGCCCGCCGCGATCCAGCGGCCCGCCGCGTCCCCGTCGCACGCGAGTGATCATTCCGGCCAGCCGCCATCGCAGGAATGCCCCGATCAGGCGAACGGACGGTGAACGGATATCAGCGTTCTGTTAGCACGTTGAGCGCCCTGTCCACATCAGTCTCGGTCGTGTACAGGTGGAACGCCGCTCGCACGGATCCGGCCCGGGTCGCCGCCCGGATCCCGGCCCGGGCAAACCGCTCCGGCGCATCCGGCCGCCCGTCCAGCTTGACGATCGCCGAGTGCCCCGGCGGCAGGCCGAGCCCCACCCGGAACCGGTTGGCCAGTGCGACGTCGTGCGCGTGCACGGCCGCCAGCCCGATCGACTCGACCACCGCCAGCGAGCTCGCCGTACCGACCCAGTCGAACCAGCCGGGGGAGAGGTCGAACCGCCGCGCGTCCTTGGCCAGCTGCATCGGCAGCCCGTAGTAGGAGTCGTTCGGGTCCTCGCCCGCGAACCAGCCGGCCAGCAGCGGAACCATGCGCTCGGCGAACTCCGGCGTCGTCGCCAGCAGGGCGGTCCCCCGCGGCGACATCAACCACTTGTACGTCCCGCACACCAGCGCGTCGGCATACTGCGCGTGCACCGCGGGCAGCCAGCCGACGGCCTGGGTGGCGTCGGCGATGACGAGCGCCCCGTGCTGGCGCGCCTTCGCCGCGACCGCCGCCATGTCGGTGATCTCACCGGTCGCCGACTGCACGACGCTGTAGGCCACCGCCGTCGTCCGGTCGTCGATCGCGTCGAGCAGCCCGTCGAGCGGCGCGGTCACCACCTCGATCCCGCGCGCCGCCTGCACTGCGTACGGGAAGACGTTCGAGGTGAACTCGATGCTCGGCACCAGCACCCGGGCGCCGTCCGGCAGCGCGGACGCGACCAGCGCCACCAGCCCGGACACCTGGCTGCCGATCGTCACGCCGGCCGGGTCGGCACCGACCAGGCGGGCGAACGAGTGCCGGGCCCGCTCGACGGACTCCTCCCACACGGCCCGCCGGGTCCGCCCGGTGCGCCAGCCGAGGATGGCCTGGTTGAGCTCGCGCAGCGTCGGATGCGGCGGCAGGCCGTACGTGGCGGTGTCGAGGTAGCCGGGGTCGGCGTCCCAGAGGTCGGGGATCCGGTGCGTCACGCCGGCTCCAGCCCGGGCAGCGGGGCCGGCCCGTCGACCCAGTCGACCCGCCGCTTCGCCTTGCCGGCCTCGACCCGCGGCACCGTGCCGTCCGGCAGCACGACCACCTCGGCGTGGATGCCGAGCCGCTGCCGCAGCGACTCGTCCAGCGCGTCCTTGACCACCGCGCCCTCGCAGGCCACCAGCAGCCGCGCGGTCGGACTCCGCCGGTCCACGACGAGCAGGTAGTGCGGCGCGACGCCGGGCTGGGCGAGCAGCACCGCCTCGACCTCGCTCGGGTAGACGTTGACGCCGCGGATCACGACCATGTCGTCGGCCCGACCGGTCACCTTGCTCATCCGCACCAGCGTCCGCCCGCACGCGCACGGCGCCCGGTTCAGCGACGCGATGTCACCGGTGCGGTAGCGCAGCAGCGGCAGCGCCTCTTTCGTTGGCGTCGTGAACGTCAGCTCGCCCGGAACGCCGTCCTCGGTCGGCTTTCCGGTCGTCAGGTCCAGCGTCTCGACCAGGAAGTGGTCCTCGTTGACGTGCAGCCCGTCCTGCGCCTCGATGCATTCGGAGGCGACACCGGGTCCGATCACTTCGGACAGCCCGTAGATGTCGCACGCCTTGATGCCGAGCAGGTCCTCGATCTGCCGGCGCAGCGCCTCGCTCCACGGCTCTGCCCCGAACACACCGGCCTTCAGGCTCAGCTCCACGCCCGCCTTCTGCGCAGCCTCACCGAGATAGACCGCGTACGAGGGCGTACAGGTCAGGATGTCCGGCTTGAGGTCGCGCAGCATCGTCAACTGGCGCTCGGTTTGCCCTGCCGACATCGGCAGTACGGTGGCGCCGAGCGCGATGCCGCCCTGGTGGATGCCGATGCCGCCGGTGAACAGCCCGTAGCCGTACGCGTTCTGGATGGTCGACTCCGGCGTCGCTCCCGCCGCCGCCAGCGCGCGGGCACACATCCGGGACCAGAGGTCAAGGTCGGCGCGGGTGTAGCCGACCAGCGTGGGTCGACCGCCGGTGCCGCTGCTGCCGTGCACGGCGACGACCTCCTCGCGCGGCACCGCCAGCATCCCGAACGGGTACGCGTCCCAGAGATCCCGTTTCGACGTCGTCGGCAGGGTGGCCAGGTCATCGACGTCGGCTGCGGCCCCGATCCCCGCATCCTTCAGCCGTCGCCCCTGAACCCCGTCCTTCGCCAGCAGCAGGTCCACCAGCCCCCGCAGCGCGCCCAGCTGCAAGCTCGCCCGCTCGTCCGCCGACATCGCCTCGGCCGCCGGCTCGAACACCGTCCCACCACCTCCCAGACCAGTACGTCCCCGCCAGCATGTACCATCTACGCCGTACCAAGGGGCTGTGGCGCAGCTGGTAGCGCACCACACTGGCAGTGTGGGGGTCAGGGGTTCGAGTCCCCTCAGCTCCACCCTCGCGGCCTGCGCCGACGTATCAACGGTGGGTCGGCGGCTGTCCCGACACTCTTGGTGTGATGCCCTCGGAACGTTCTCCCGCCTGGCTGGAGCCCGCTGGTTGCCGTCCGTTCGTCGGTTCCGAGCGGGTTCTTGACGGCCCTTCAATGCCCGCGCTGCTGCGCTCGGCCGGACCAGCCGGCCGCCCGTCGAGCGGGCCGCCGTAGCTAGCACGGAGGGGTGGATCGCCCTTCCCAGGTGCAGCCTGACCGATCTGCCCGGTGACCACTAGTTCTCCAGGCCGGTCGTAGACAGAGAACCTATGGCGCCTGGGCCGGGTCGGCCGACGCGCTTATTCGATGGCCTGGCTCGCTGAAGTATTCCGGTTGCGGAAGGTTTCCCGAAACCCTACCGGGCACGGTATCCTTCTGCCGGAGGTGGCCAGTGGAGTACGTGTCCGTTGCGGAGGCTGCAGCGCGCCTTGAGGTGTCACCGCGCCGTGTCCGGCAGCTCATCACGGATGGTGGCCTTGCTGGCCAGCGGGTCGGTGGAGCCTGGCTCGTTGTCGCAGACGACTTGGAGTCCCGACTCAAGTCGCCTCCTTCATCGGGTCGTCCCTTGTCGTCGCCGTCGGCGTGGGACGCACTGGCGGCGCTGTCCGGGGTGAAGGAGGGTCTTGAGCCTCTCTCGCCGTCTGCTCGGTCCCGCGCTCGGTCCAGGGCAAATCAGCTTCGGCGACATTCCGTAAGCATCGACTCCGCCAAGTGGCGTTCTGCCTTGCGCCGACGTGCACAACTACATCGGTTCTACGGGCACCCCAGTGTTCTTGCGGACCTATTAGACGATCGTCGTGTAGTTCGTAGTGGAGTCAGTGCGGCTCACCACCACGGCGCGGACCTCGTCGTGGTAGGAGATGCCGAAGGATACGTGCGAGCGAATGATCTCGACGGTGTCATGGACGAGTATGCGCTGAGCGAGGCATCCACCGCCGACGCCAATGTGTGGCTGCGTGTTGTGTCGAAGGGTGGCGACTGGTTGTTCCGCTATCGAGTAGCACCAGCGTCGGTTGTAGCGGCGGACCTCATGGAGCGCGACGGATACCGCGATCACGCCGCAGGTGTGAAGTTGGGTGCGGATCTATGAGGTCGCCAGCTCGACCGATAGTGATGCCTCCACTTGGTCCCGCACTCACGACGCTATGGCATCTGCTCTTCGAGCTGTCGGTGACCATGCCTGCGAACTGGTGTCTCATCGGCGGACAAATGGTCCTCCTGCATGGGCTGGAGCAAGGACGAACCGATGCGCGGCCGACTGTCGATGGAGATGTGTTGGTGGACGTACGGGCCGCGTCAACCGCGCTACGGCAGGTCGCCGACTTCTTCGTGGAGCGATCGTTCGAGCCCGATCCAGGTCCGGACGGAAACGTGCACCGCTTCAAACGCCTGTTCGAGAAGCAGTTCATTGTTCTGGACGTCCTTGCTCCCGACAACCTCGGCCCGCGAATCGATCTGACGACGCGTCCGCCCGGCCGCACTCTCGAAGCGCCAGGTGGCACCCAAGCCTTGGCCCGAGTGGAGACAATTGAGGTTGTTGCAGGCGGACGGATTGGCGAGATCCCCAGGCCCAACCTCGTCGGCGCCATCGTCATGAAGGCGTCGGCTCTCAACCTTCCCGGCGGCGCAGAACGGCATGTGACCGACTTGGCGTTCTTGCTGTCGCTACTCACAGACCCAGTAGGGGAGCGGTTGTCGCTTAGCGGGGGTGAGAAGAGAAAATTGCGGAGGAGCGGGCTTCTGGACCGGGACGGCCCAGGATGGCGAAGCCTCCCGGTAGCTCAAGCCAATGCTGGCTACGCGGCGCTTCGACTGCTTGTCTCCTGATGCTCGATTATCGGACCGGCGGTCGACGGCAGGAGTACTCCCGCATATCAAGCTGCCTGGGCGGGAGGCCCCGGGGCCCGCGTTCCGTACGGCTGCGGTTGGGTGGTGGGTGTGACTCCCGCGGATCGTGGGGGTTCGTTGGTTTCGGCCGCGAATGATTCCGTGGGCCATGTCCAGGTCTCCCGGCGATGGGAGCATGGTTCGTCTGTGGTGCGACCTCCACAGGCGGGACGGCGCGTCGCGGCGTAGGGAGTCTGGGATGGAACAGCGACGGCCTCTGCCGCACCTGTCGGGTCGTCCGGTGGTGACCGACGGCGGACTCGAGACCGACCTGATCTTCCACCATGGCGTGGACCTTCCGGACTTCGCGGCGTTTCCGCTCGTGGACGGCGAGCGCGGGCGGGAGTTGCTGCTGGACTACTACCGGGACTACATCGGCATCGCCGTACGGGTGGGTGCAGACGTCCAGTTGGAGACGCCGACCTGGCGGGCGAGCGGTGACTGGGGTGATCGTCTCGGGTTCTCCGCGGCCGAGCTTCGCCGGGCCAACCGCGATTCGGTGGCGCTCCTGGACCGGCTGCGGGACGAGGTGGGGCTCGAGTCGATGCTCGTCAGCGGGTGCCTCGGCCCCCGCGGCGACGGCTACTCGGCCGGTGATGTCGTCGACCCCGACTCGGCGGCCGCCTACCACACGCCGCAGATCGAGGCGTTCGCCGAGGCCGGCGTCGATCTGGTCACGGTGCTCACCCTGACCGGAACCGGCGAGGCGGTGGGGATCGTCCGCGCCGCCCGGGCGGCCGGGCTGCCGGTCGCGGTGTCGTTCACGGTCGAGCAGGACGGCCGGCTGCCCGACGGCACGCCTCTGTCCGAGGCGATCACCACGGTCGACGCCGAGGCCGCGCCCGACTACTTCATGGTCAACTGCGCGCATCCCAGCCACATCGCGCAGGCGCTGACCACGGCCGGGGACTGGTGCTCGCGTGTTGTCGGACTCCGCGCGAACGCGTCGGCCCGCAGCCATGAGGAGCTCGACACTGCCACCGACCTCGACGAGGGCGATCCCGTCGAGCTCGCCCGGGCCCAGGACGCGCTGCGTCCTCGGCTGCCGAACCTCGCCCTGGTCGGCGGATGTTGCGGTACGGATGCCCGTCATGTCGCCGCTATGTGGGGTGACCGCGTCCTGCCCAGCGCGGGAAGTTCGGCTTAGGCGGCGACCCGCGAGGCAGGGTAGGACGTTCAGTCGCGGCGTCAGGCGTGCTGGAAACGGTGAAGCGGCCAGCACCCAGCGCCGCGACCACCATCCCGGCGGCGGCGAGCCACAGCGCAGACCGGAACCCGATCGCGTCCGCGACCAGCCCGCCGACCGCGGCGCCGACGACTACCGCGGCCCGGTTGAAGGAGCGCATGGTCGCGTTCGTCCGGGCCTCCAACCGGTCCGGGGTGACCGCTTGCCGGTAGGACACTTCGACCGATGGCAGAGAGTCAGGCTCCGGCTGAGCAGCGCTGCCCGGCAACCTGACGTGGTCGGAGGGACCGGCGTCGTGCCTAGCGGTTGGCTTGCAGAGCGGACGCTTCGGTGCCAGCCGGGGATGTTCGAGCGGACCGTCTGGTCGCTCGCGCCGCCGGCCGGGGCGCCGACCGCGGCGATCCTGTTTCTGGACGCCGAGCTCTACCTGGAGCGAGTCGGCGCGGCAGCCGTCGTGCGGCGGCTGCAGGCCCGGGGGGTGATCCCGCCTGCCGTGGCCGTCTTCCTTTCCGCCGGCGGCGCCGCCGCCCGCCACGAGGACTTCGTCTGCCGCCCCGAATACGCGCGGTTCGTCGCAGGCGACCTCGTCGGCTCGGTCCGGGAGGAGCACCCAGGCGTGACCGAGATCGTGATCGCAGGACTCAGCCTGAGCGGGCTCGCGGCGGCATATGTAGCCACGCGCCACCCTGTGGTGTTCCGGGCGGCGGCCTGCCAGTCGCCGTCGTTCTGGTGGCAGCGAGGACGGTTCGCGCAGGACCTGCCGCCGGCGACTCCGGCCGCACCCAAGTTCTGGATCAGCGTGGGGAGCCAGGAGACCGAGGCCGGGTTGTCGCACCCGCCGTCCGGGCTGTGGCAGGGGCTGACTCAGGTCGCCGGCTGCCTCGGCACCGCGGCGGCGCTGCGGGCGAACGGCTACCGCGTCAGCTACCGGGAATTCGACGGCGGCCACGACCCGGAGTATTGGTGTGACGACCTATCACTGGCCCTGCCGTGGGCGTTACGGCGGGACCGACCGCCGCCGGCGGCGGTAGGCCCGGTCACCCCGCCCCGGCGTACACCGCCCTTGGTGTCGGGACTTCAGCAGGAAGCGGCGACGTGCGGGTTGGACCCGAGGCGCCGAATCCTTCGACGGATCCGGCTCGTGCAGAGCCAGCTCACCGGCTGGTTAGCCGGCCCGGCACGACGGTTCGTGCAGAGCCAGCTCACCGGCTGGTTAGCCGGCCCGGCACGACGGTTCGTGATGCGCTCTTCGTTGCCTGATCGGGTACGAGTTGCACCCCATGGCGTCGCCACGTCGCTCGCTCGCCGCGATGCATTTCCCTGAGCGATCCCGGTGGAGTCAGCGGCGGGCCCGGTGCTGGCGGCGGTGCGCGAGTAGTGCAGCGGTGCCACCCAATGCCGCCGTGCCACCGAGGACGAGCGCGATGCTGGCAGCCAGGGGCCAGATCGGGCGGCTGGTGTCGGGCAAGTTGGCCGGTGCGGCCAGTGGCGGCGCGGAGGTGGCCGGCGGTTGCGTTTCCGTCGACTGCGGCGCCCGCGTGGTCGTGGAGGGTGGCGCTGGCGCAGGCGGGTTGGTGCCGGGCTGTCGGGGTTGGATCAGGAAGGATCCGCTGAGGCTGCCCTGCGCGTCGACATCCCCGGCTGGCCCCGCGTGCAGGAAGTACGACGCCGGGTGCGGCTTGGTCGCGGGTGAATCGGCCAGCCGGATGCGCACGTGCAGCGTCCGGGTGGCCCCGGCCGCCAAATCAAACGGCGCAGCCAGCGCCGCGGAGGGGGTCGGGTCGCAGCCGGGATGGACGGCGAGGCGGTGCCAGCTGCCGTCGTAACGCCGCTCGAGCCGGATGTCCGGCACCGACAAAGACCCGGCCTCGGGGGGAGCCGGCACAGCCGACAGACCCGTCATAGCCAGGCCCGCGCCCACGTTGTGATACGTCCTGGTCGAGGGGTTGTGGACCTCGACATCGAATTCCCGGTAGGCGCCCCCACGCCGAAGCTCAGCCGGGAACGTGCCCCGTACCTCGATCGCAGCGTCGGTGACGGCGGCGTCGAAGGTTGTCGCCCCGACCGCCCGCCCGCGGTTGTCCCGGACGTGCGCGGTGATCCGCAGCCGCTTCCCCAGCGCCTCCGGCCGAACCCCGAGCCGGAACCCCGTCGAGACCTCCCCTGCCTGGAAGCTCAGGCCGGGCACGGTGAACCATCGCGCCCCCGCCGTGCCCTCCTCCGCCAGCCTCCTCCAGGTGACGGTCTGCGCGCCGTCCACCTGCAGCTCCATCGTCATGGCCGGCAAACCCGACGCATCGCCCGCCCGGACTTCAAGCTCGATGCGTCCGGCGAACCGGCCGCCAGTGTTCACGACCGTGACGGTCAGCGGTGCCGTGCCGCCGGCCGGCACGTTCACCGGTCCCCCACCGCGCACCTGCACCGTCGTCAGCCCGGTCGTGCCCGCAGTACGCAGTAGCCCCGCTTTTCCACCCGACGCGGCCCAGGCCTGGTCGCCGGGGCACGCGAGCGCCGGCGCTGCCGGTGCCGCAATCACTATTCCGGCCGCCGCTACGGCCACCCCGATTAACCACACCGGCGCTTTTCGCACATTCCCGTTCATCTGCTGCCCCCCGTTGTTACGTGCTACTTCCACGCGCGGTCGCGCATGGCTACCTGAGTGACGCAGGTCACGGCGGCCTAGTTGCCGAACAGCCGCGAACCTTTCGGGCCGGCGCGATTTGCCATTCAGCGCAACCGAACACGACCCAGGCAGCGCCCGCTGTGCCGAGTCGATCCGGACCGACTGCCCGATCGCGCAGTCCGGCCGCGCCGCCGCAACAACTCAGGTCCAGGGCGCATCAGTTCAGACGACCATTCCGTGCAGCACCGCTGCCCGCCGAGAGGTGGACGTCCGATGAGACCGACCGCATTCGTCCCCACCAACCGTTCGTTGCTCGGCGCCGCCGCCGGGCTCGCCGTCGCCCTGGCCGCGGCCGGCTGCGGCGGCGGCCGGTCGAGCCCGGCACCCGCCGCACCGACCTCGGTGGTCGCGCCCGCGCCGCTGCCGTCGGCCACGACTCCACCGACGCCGGCACCGCCGTCCGCGTCGTCCGTGCCGTCGTCCGCACCGGCGCCCGCACCGTCATCGGCCGAGTCCGGCTCCACGGCACCGGCGCCGAAGCCCGGGGTGCACTTCGCCACGCCGGAGGCGGCCATGCGCTACCTCACGGCCGCGTACAACCGGAACGACCTGCGGGCGCTGAAGAGGGTGACGAGTCCGCCCGCTCGGGCCGCTCTCCTCGAGCTGCGGCAGGAAGCCACCAACCTCCAGCTGACCGGATGCAGCCCGCAGCCACGCGGCGACTATGTCTGCTCGTTCCGGCATGACTTTCCCGAGCACCGGCACCGCGTCGGCCATGGGCAGGCAACCTTCCTGGCCGCACCCGCAGACAAGCCGGGCTGGTACATGACCGTCCTGCTGGACTGCGACTGACTTGCCGGCGTTCCGTGACCGCGCGGCCGCGGCGGTAGCTTGCGTGGGTGGCTGCCTACGTCATCGTCGAGACCGACATCACCGATGCGACGCAGTACGAGCAGTACAAGGCGGCGTCGCCGGGCGCCATCCAGGCCGGTGGCGGCCGCTTCCTGGCCCGGGGCGGTGAGCTGGCCGTCCTCGAAGGCGACTGGCAACCGTCCCGTCTGGTCGTGCTCGAGTTCGAGGATCTCGCCGCCGCCCGCGACTGGTATCAGTCAGAGATCTACCAGCAGGCCAAGAAGGTCCGCGACGGCGCCGCTCGCCTGCGGATGGTCGCGGTCCAAGGCGTCGACTAGGTCGACGTCCGTCCTGCGCCGCGAGCGCCCCGACCCGCGGCAAGAATTCTGTCGGCGGTGTGTCGAATCAGGTGCGCGGCGTTCGTAGCCCAGGTGAGGGGCGGCCGGAGGCGGCCGCAGGACGAGGAGGAATGATGACGCAGTACCTGATCTCGTTCGACGACGGCGCGATGACCTTCCCCGAGGAGGATCTGCCCGACGTGGCCAAGGCCGCACACGAGGTGGTCCAGGAGGCGAAGGCTGCCGGCGTCTGGGTCTTCGGCGGCGGGCTGGAACGCCAGCGGGCGAGCATCGTGGCCACCGACGGGATGGTCACCGACGGCCCCTTCCCGGAGACCAAGGAGGTCATCGGCGGGTTCGCGGTCGTCGACGTGCCTTCGCGCGAGGAGGCGCTGACGTGGGCGGCCAAGATCGCCGTCGCCTGCCGCTGTGCGCAGGAGGTGCGGGAGCTCCTGCCCGACCCGGAGGTCTGATCGACGCAGACCGCGAGGGTCGTCCTGGGTGGGCCCCTGCTCGCGGGACGCGCGAGCAGGGGCCTCTCCTCACGTCGCCCGCAGGGGTGGTTCGATGCGGGGATGACCAGTGACGGCGAGGGTGCGCAGATCGTCAGTGCCAGTCGGGAGATTGCGGCCGAGCCTGCCGAGATCTTCGAGCTGATCGCGGACCCGGTTCAGCAACCGCAGTGGGACGGGAACGACAACCTGGCGGAGGCGGCGGACGGGCAGCGGATCCGCCGCACCGGTGACGTGTTCGTGATGACGACGACCAGCGGGAGCGTGCGGGAGAACCACGTCGTCGAGTTCGAGGAGGGGCGACGGGTCGCCTGGACACCGGCTGATCCCGGCCGGGCACCGGCCGGGCACCTGTGGCGGTGGGAGCTGGACCCGGTCGACGGGTCACGGACGCGCGTCACCCACACGTACGACTGGAGCCGGTTGACCGACGAGAAGCGGCTGCCGCGGGCCCGGGCGACGACGGCCGAGAAGCTTCAGGCTTCGCTGGACCGGCTCGCCGCACTGGTCGAAGGGCCCCGGCGCGCTTGACGGCCGGCTCTGGTCGGGGCGGCTGCGGCTGAGGTCACACGGGGAGCAGGGCGACGTCGTATCGCCGGATGTGCGGGTCGCGACTGGCAAGAGTCATTGCTTCGCACTGTGCCTGGGCCACGAGCATGCGATCGAACGGGTCGCGGTGGACCAGTGGCAGTCGGCCCGCTGCGATGGCGTGGCGGAACATGATAGGCACTTCGCGGAAGCCGCTGTTCCCGATCTCTTCGGCCAGGTCGATCGGCCCGGACAGCTTTCCGATCGACTGCTTGATCGCGACCTCCCACAGTGACGCCGGGCTGACGTAGACGTCGGGCTCGTCGTCGAGCCGCGTCTTGATCTCGTCGGACAGTGCCGGATCATCGGTCAGCCACCAGAGAATGACGTGGGTATCCAGGAGAAGGCTCACTGCGCCGGGAGACCGAAGTCCCGTGCGACGGCCTCGTTGACCTCCGGCGAGTCCCAGTCATCGCTGAGGACGAGTCGATCGGCCAGAGCGCCTCGCCGGCTGCGCCTCGCCCTGGGGGCCAGCGGAATCACCTTAGCCACGGGGGTGCCGGCGCGACTGATGATGATCTCTTCGCCGTGCTCGACGCGATCGATGATGCGCGACAGGTTGGTCTTCGCGTCATGGATGTTGTACTGGGCTCCAGCAGCATCGGCAGCCATACCACGCCTCCTTAGCTAACAGCTTAGTCCGGTGAGGGCGATCCGAGCTACCGGCAGTGGTGGCAACTGCCGCTCAGCCGCCAGGCCCGGCGCCGGCCGTGACTGGTCCTGCCAGTCATCGAGGGCCTTGTTGATCCTGAGGCCGGCCTCCGCGGCTGTCCGACGGGGTGATCGGGGCGCGGTCCAGGCTCGAAAGCCGAAGCGCCACTACACCGCGGGGTCCGGCGTGGCGATCTTCGGGATGCTCGCACACCTCCCGGTCGGGCTGCGCGAGCGGCTCGTCAAGTCCGTGTTCGGACTCGGCTGAGAACCGACCTCGACCTGGCTGGATCGCGGCGCGACATCGGCCTCGATCGCGCCGCCGCATATCAGCTCACCCACGCTCGCCACGATCTGATCCTGATCCGTCGCGACCCGCAGCGCGTCCAGAAGCTTGCTGTCGCTAGGGCCGTCTTGGCTGGGTCGGCAGGAGGACTCCGGGATTGAGTACGCCGGCCGGGTCGAGCCGCTGTTTCGCGGCCCCGAGGGCGGCGGCGACCAGGTCCGGGCGTTGCCTGTCGTACCAGGGGCGGTGGTCCCGCCCGACGGCGTGGTGATGGGTGATGGTCCCCCCGTTGGCGAGGAGCGTGTCGGACAGGACCGCCTTCAGCTCGTCCCACTGCTGGACCTGGCTGCCCCACCGGCCACCGGCGTAGACGCCGAAGTAGGGTGCCGGACCGTCCGGGTAGACGTGGGTGAATCGGCAGGTGAGCACACCGCCGCCGCAGATCTCGCGCAGCGCCGTGGTCGCGGCGTCGGTCACCGCGGCGTGCAGGGCGGGGAAGCGGTCCCAGGTGCACGCGGTCTCGAACGTCTCGACGATCATCCCGTGCTGGGCGAGCACGTCCCGCTGGTAGGGCATGCGCAGGAACGACGAACGCCAGGCCGCGGTGGCGCCGTCGCGCGCCGGCCCGTCCGCGTCGCCCCCGCGGGGCGGTTCGGCCACCGTGCCGCCGTGTTCCCGGCAGAGGATGACCGCGCGGTCCATCGCGGTGTCCACCGGGTGGTCGGCGGACTCGAACCCGAGCAGGAGCACGCCGCCCCCGGTCGCGACGCCGGTCGCCAGGAAAGCCTCGACCGGGTCCAGCAGCCGGGAGTTGGCGGGGTGGAGCCCGGACTGGGCCACCGCGCGGGTCGCGTCGACGGCAGCGGCGTAGTCGGCGAAGTGCACCGACGCGCCGCGCCGCCAGCGTGGGCGCTCCTGCAGGCGCATCCACGCCTCGGTGATGACACCGAGGATGCCTTCGGAGCCGAGGAACAGCTGGTCCGGTGACGGCCCGGCACCCGATGCCGGCAGTCGCCGCGACTGGCTCGTCCCGACCGGGGTGACGACGCGCAGCGACTCCACCAGGTCATCGATGTGGGTCTGCAGGGTGGCGAAGTGCCCGCCGGCGTGCGTGGCCAGCCAACCGCCCAACGAGGAGAACTCGAACGACTGCGGGAAGAACCGCAGGCTCAGGCCGTGCGGCCGTAGCTGGTCCTCCAGGCGCGGGCCCAACACGCCGGCCTGGATCCGGGCCGCCCGACTGGTGCGGTCGACCTCCAGCACACGGTCGAGCCGCCCGAGGTCCAGGCTGACGCTGCCGGCGTAGTCCCCGTCCAGACGCGGTTCGACGCCGCCGACCACCGAGCTGCCGCCGCCGTAGGCGACGACCGCGACCGCCTCCCGGGAACACCAGTCGAGGACGTCGACCACGTCCCGCTCCTCGACCGGCCGCACCACCAGGTCGGGCACCTCAGGGAGATCGCCGGACAGGTTGCGGACGACGTCCCGGAACGCCTTCCCGCGGCTGTGCGCCGCGCGGTCGACCGGCTCCGTCGAACAGAGGGCCGCCAACGGCGCCGGCGGCACGAGGCGTGCCGGTGGCAGATCGAGCGTCGCCACGTCGGGCGGCTCGTGTGCGGCGAGCACCGCCCCGGGCATCATCGCAGCCACGCGCGCCAGCAGGTCCGCACGCTCCAGCTCGTCCAAGGCGTCCTCGACGGTGCCCCAGCCCCACCACGACCGGGTTCTGCTCATTCCAGGACCGCCGACCCGGCGAGGGATGCGGCGCGGGTAGGCGAGGTGACCGAACGGCACCGGGTCCCGTTCCGGGTGATCGCCGGCGCCTGCACCGCCCGCCTCCTCGCCCCGCCCCGCTGATCGACCCGCACCCAGGCGATCATCGCACCGTGCGCTGGTTTGTCATCGACCAGCAGCGGACCCGATCACGTAGCTGCTACACATGGAACCGGATGACAGCAGCCGGGAGACACGGAAGAAACGGATGCCGACATGCGCCGACCAACAGCCCCGCTACTTCTGGTGATGCAGATCCTCGGGCACACAGTCCACGTGTCGAGTGCGAAGGCGGGTGCTCAGAGCATTCGGGACGGTCTGCGACCGCTGCGGGAACTGCCGGTTCAGGCGGAGCAGATCCAGTCCCTCGATCAGCTGGCCGAGACCGTGGCGAAAGCGGTGGAACGTACGGCTCCGGCCGGATCGCCGCTCAACGAGGCGTTGAGCGGCACCGCTCTCGGCCACCCACTCCATCCGCCGCTGACCGACGTCGTGATCGGCGCCTGGACCGGCGCGGTCGCCCTGGACTGGGTCGGAGGCAAGCGCGGCCGCCCGGCGGCGGACCAGCTGGTCGCACTCGGCATCCTCGCGGCGCTTCCCACCGCGGCGGCGGGTCTCAACGACTGGGCGACGCTCGACAGGCCGACCCAACGGCTCGGTCTGGTGCACGCCACGGCCAACGTCGCAGCGACCGGACTCTTCGCGACATCGTGGCTCGCGCGCAAGGCAGGTCGCCGGTCCCTCGGGAGGTCGCTGGCGCTGGCTGGCTACGGCACCGTCAGCATTGCCGCCTTCCTCGGCGGCCACCTCTCGTTCCGGCGGGGGGTCGGCGTGGACCACACGGCCTTCCTGGAGGCGCCCGAAGACTGGACCGCGGTCGCCGACGAGGGCGCGGTGACGGAGTCGGAGCCGCTGCTGGTCGAGGCTGCCGGCGCCGAGATAGTGCTCGTCCGCGAGCGGGGATCGTTGTATGCGCTCCTCGAGCGATGTGCTCACCAAGGCGGTCCGCTCCACGAGGGCAGGATCGAGGACGGGTGTGTCGTCTGTCCCTGGCACTCGAGCCGCTATCGCCTCTCCGATGGCGCCGCCCTGAGCGGCCCCACCGCCCACCCCCAGCCGACCGTGCAGGTGCGGGTGCGCGACGGAAGGGTGGAGGTGCGGCGGTCGGGCGAGCGGTAAGGGACGCGTCAGGAGACGCCGGCGGGCAGGGCTTCTGCTGGCGTCCGCCCGGACGACGGCTCCGCGCCGGCCCGTTCGGGCGCGGGCCTGCCCGGGACACCGAGGTAGGGGATGTCGAGGTGCTTGAGTGCGGCCCGCCCGACGGCCTGCTGATGGGTGATCGTCCTTTGTGGACGGCCCCGGCCGAGGAAGGTGACCGCCCAGTGCAGCAGCGTGCTCACCCGGTTCTTGAAGCCGACCAGGTAGAAGATGTGCACGCCTAGCCAGAGCAGCCAGGCGACGAACCCGGCGAAGCGCAAGCCACCGAACTGCAGCGGGCCGATGTCCCCGACGGCGGAGAAGCGCGAGATCGTCGCCATCGATCCCTTGTCGACGTAGTGGAACGGCGGCAGCGGTTCCCCGCCCGCCAGGCGGCGCTTGATCGTCCTCGCCGCGTACCGGCCCTGCTGCATCGCGACCTGCGAGACGCCCGGGAGCCGGTCCAGGCTCATCATGTCGCCGACGACGAACACTTCCGGATGCCCGGCGACGGTGACGTCCGGGTTGACCGGGATACGCCCGGCCCGGTCCGTCTCCACGCCGGCCTGGACCGCGATCTTGGCTGCCAGACTCGACGCCCGCACGCCGGCCGCCCACACCACGACGTTGGCATCGATGCGGTCGACCCGGCCGGAGCTGTCCCTGACCGCGATGCCGCGCTCGTCGACCGACGTGACCAAGGTGTTCAGCCACACCTCGATGCCGAGGCGGGCGAGCTGCTCGGCCGCCTGCGCCGAGACCTTCGGCCCGAACGAGGTCAGCACGCCGGACTGGCCGTCCAGCAGCAGAACCCGCGCCTGGGTGGTGTCGATCCGCTTGAAGTCACGCCGCAGCGTCGTGCGCGCCAGCTCGGCGATCTGCCCCGCCATCTCGACGCCGGTGGGACCGGCGCCGACCACGACGAACGTCATCAGCCGCCGGATCTCCTCCGGATCGGTCGCCAGGTTCGCCATCTCGAACGCGCCGAGGATCCGGCCCCGCAGCTCGAGGGCGTCGTCGACGGTCTTGAGCCCCGGGGCATCCAGCGCGTACTGATCGTTGCCGAAGTATGAGGTGCTCGCACCCGCCGCGACGATCAGGCTGTCGTACGGGGTGACGGTCGTCAGGTCGAGCGCACGCGAGGTGACGGTGCGCGCCGCCAGGTCGATCTCGTAGACGTCGCCGAGCAGCACATCGAGGTTCTTCTGCCGGCGCAGCACCTCCCGGGTGGCCGGGGCGATCTCGCCCTCGGAGAGGATGCCGGTGGCCACCTGGTAGAGCAGCGGCTGGAACAGGTGGTGTGTCGTACGGCTGATCAGCGTGACGTCGACATCGGCGTCCTTCAGCTCCTTGGCGGCGAACAACCCGCCGAAGCCGGAACCGATGATCACCACGCGGTGCCGGCCGGTTTTCGTACCCACGCCCGTGATCGCCACGGGTGCCTCCTCAGATGTGCCCTTTCGGACCTCGATGACTCGGGTCCATCCGGCTCAACATCACCGCCGCGGGCACCATTTCCGGTTCCGTGGATCGATCCAGTGCCGGCCGTCACAGCCGCCGCGGCCGCGGCCGGCCTGCATCCGCACCGGTCAGGGGATGCCGACGACCTTGCCGGGATTGAAGAGGTTCAGCGGGTCCAGGGTCTGCTTCACCGCCTGCTGCATGGCCAGCACCTCAGGCCCGAGCTCCTGGCGCATGCCGCCGCGCTTGAGCAGGCCGACGCCGTGCTCGCCGGTGACCGTGCCGCCCATGGCGATCGCCGCCAGCAGCATCTCCTCGAACGCCTCCTGCGCCTTCTCCCGTGCCGCGTCGTCGCCGACCGGCGTGCGGATCAGCGGGTGCAGGTTGCCGTCACCGGCGTGCGCGATGGTGGAGATGCTGGTGCCGTGCCGCTCGGCGATGTCCTCGATCGCGGCGAGCATCGCCGGCACCTTGGAGCGCGGTACGCAGACGTCCTCGGTGAGCAGCGGCCCGAGCCGTTCCAGCGCGGGGTAGGCCAGCCGCCGGGCCGCGAACAGCGCCTCCGCCTCGACCTCGTCGGTCGACTGCTCGGCCCACAGCGCGCCGGCGGCGCGGAACACCCCGGCGAGCGCGGCCGCCTCGTCGTCGCCGGCCCGGCCGGGCGTGTCGACCTGGGCCAGCAGCAGTACCTCGGCGTCGGCGTCGAGGCCGAGGTGCTTCCAGTCCTCGACCGCGCGCAGGGTGAACCGGTCGAGCATCTCCAGCGCGGCCGGGACCAGTCCGCCGCGGGTGGTCGCGGCCACCGCCTCTCCGGCGGCGAGCACGGTGTCGAACGCACCGACGACCGTCCGCGGCACGCCGGCCCGGGCCGGGCGCAGCCGCAGCGTGATCTCGGTGATCACGCCGAAGGTGCCCTCCGAGCCGACGAACAGGCCGGCAAGGTCATACCCGCTGACCCCCTTGGTCGTCCGCCGGCCGAGCCGGACGACCGTCCCGTACGCACCGGCCGGCCCGCCGACCACGGCCTCGAGCCCCAGCACGTAGTCCCGGGTCACCCCGTATTTCAGGCAGCACAGGCCGCCCGCGTTCGTGGCCACGTTGCCGCCGATCGTCGACCACGCCGCGCTGGCCGGATCGGGCGGATACCACAGCCCGTGCTCGGCCACGGCCGCCTTGAGGTCGTCGTTGACGACGCCGGGCTGCACCACCACGACCATGTTCTCGGCGTCGACCTCCACGATCTTGTCCATTGTGGACAGATCGAGGATCAGGCAGCCGTCCACCGCGTTGGCGCCGCCGGACAGCCCGGTCCCGGCGCCGCGCGTCACCACCGGGATGCCGCGTTCCGCGCAGGTGGCGACGATCCGCCGGACGTCGTCGGTCGAGCGGGCGCGCACGGCCGCGACCGCGTCCCCGGCCGGCGCCCACTCGGCCTCGTCGTGCCCGAGGGTCCGCAGCACGTCGGGGTCGGTCACCACGGTGAGGCCGGGCAGCGTCTCGGCAAGAGTGGTCATCGCAGCAACTCCAGGGTCCCGGCAGTCACGAGGTCGTCACCGAACCCGACCCTAGCCGGACGGCGGAGCACGCAGCTTCTCCATGATCACGACCAGCCGGGGGCTGCGCCGGCCGGGCCCGGCCGCCGCCAGCGCCGGACCGCCCCGGGGCTGCGCCGGTGTCGCCGCTCGACCATCGCCCGCCGGCAGGTCGCATCGGCCGGTAATCGCAGGCGGGTGGCATTCGTGGCAGGCTCGGCCGGTGGAGATCCTTCGTACGCCGGACGACCGGTTCGACGCGTTGCCGGACTTCGACTACGTCCCCGAGTACGCGACGGTGCCCGACGGTGAGGGCGGCTCGCTGCGGATGGCGTACGTGGCGGCCGGTCCGGCGGACGGGCCGGTGGTGCTGTGCCTGCACGGCGAGCCGAGCTGGTCGTTCCTGTACCGGAAGGTGATCCCGGTGCTGGCGGCCGGCGGCCTGCGGGTGATCGCGCCGGACCTGGTCGGGTTCGGCCGGTCGGACAAGCCGGCCCGGGTCGAGGACCACAGCTACGCGCGGCACGTGGAGTGGATGCGCAGCCTGGCCTTCGACCGGCTGGACCTGCGCGGGGTCACGCTGGTCGGGCAGGACTGGGGCGGCCTGATCGGGCTCCGCCTGGCCGCCGAGCACCCCGACCGGTTCGCCCGGCTGGTCGCGGCGAACACCGGCCTGCCGACCGGTGACCAGCCGATGCCGGGGGTCTGGTGGCAGTTCCGCCGGGTCGTCGAGCACGCGTCGGAGCTGGACATCGCCAGGCTCGTCCAGGCCGGGTGTCGCCACACGCTCGCGCCGGGCGTACGCGCCGGCTACGACGCGCCGTTCCCGGACGCCCGCTACCAGGCCGGCCCGCGAGCGATGCCACTGCTGGTGCCGACCGCCCCGGACGACCCGGCGACCGCGGCCAATCGGGCGGCGTGGGCCGCGCTGACCACCGCGACCACCCCGCTGCTGGTCGCGTTCAGCGACGGGGACCCGATCACCGGCGGAATGGCCCCGATCCTTCGCACCGCCCTCGCCGGCGCCCGGGGCCGCGACCACCCGGTGATCACCGGGGCGGGTCACTTCCTGCAGGAGGACGCCGGCGAGGACCTCGCCCACCACGTCCTCACGTTCGTCCGCTCGACCTGATGCCCCGCGTCGAGCCGGTCGGTTCCGGTTCGACAGGCTCCCGGCGCAGGCAGCACACTCGACGCGGGCGTATCGCGGTGTGCTGGCGTGCCGCGGTGGCAGTCGGGAGGCATTGCGGTGGACTCGGTTCCCTCGGTCGTCCAGGTGGTGCTGGACGCGGCCAATCGCGGTGACGTCGACGCGTTCCTCGACGCGTTCGGGGCCGGTGCGGTGGTCGACGACTGGGGGCGGGAGTTCGTCGGGCGGGATGCGATCCGGCGGTGGAGCGACGCCGAGTTCATCGGGAAGCAGGTGACCCTGGACGTCACCGGCGTCGAGAACGACGGCGGGCGGACCGTCGTCAGCGCGCAGGTCGGCGGCAACGGGTTCAACGGCCCCAGCCACTTCGGCTTCGACGTCGACGGGGCGACGGTGGCGAGGATGACGATCCGCGCCTGAGGTCGCCCCGGGCGCGAAGAAATCTCGCTCCCGATGTCGAAACGAGCGCTGCCGGCTCGACGGAGTAGTGACACCGACGGGGTGTCCACCGCATCGAAGGAGCCTCATGCGCCAGCCTGCGCCAACGGACGATCGGCCGTTGGGCCACTCGCGGCATCCGCTGGAGCCGTTCGCCCGTGGCGCGCTGCATCCGGCACTGCCCTGCAGGGCAGCGTTTCTGAGGCTTTCTCAGTGCGGGCGCAAACGTCGTTGACGCTCGCGACGGGCCGTCAATAGCGTCGCGGCACATCAGGGAACGCAGGGGAGAGAGATCATGACCGGGTCGGCGGCACGCCTACTCACCGGGCGCCGGACGAAGTTTCTGGTGCTCGTGTTCTGGCTCGTGATGGTGGCCATCGCGGGTCCGTTGGCCGGCAAGCTGACCGGCGCGCAGAAGAACGACTCCGCCTCGTGGCTGCCGGGCAGCGCAGAGTCCACGAAGGTGCTGCAGATCCAGCAGTCCTTCCAGTCACCGAACGCGCTGCCTGCGGTGATCACCTATGACCGGCCGAGCGGGCTGACCGGAGCCGACCGGGCCAAGGCCGTGGCGGACGCGCGGGCGCTCGCCGGCTTCGAGGGCGTGCAGGGCGCCCCGCAGGGGCCGGCGCCGTCGGCCGACGGCAAGGCCCTGCAGACGGTCGTGGTCTTCGACCTCGGCTCGGACGGCTGGCAGAAGGCGCCAGGGATCGCCGACCGGATCCGAGACCTCCCCGGCGCCAGCGACGGCCTGGCCGTGCACGTGACCGGCCCGTTCGGGATCGCCGCCGACTCAGCCTCCGCGTTCGAGGGCATCGACGGCGCCCTGCTGTTCGCGACGATCGGCGTCGTCGTCGTCATTCTGCTGATCACGTACCGCAGCCCGATGCTGTGGTTGCTGCCCGTCATCTCCGCCGGCGTCGCGCTGGTGGTCGCCCAGGCCCTGATCTACCTGCTGGCCGCGCACGCTGGCCTGGTCGTCAACGGCCAGAGCGCCGGCATCCTGACGGTCCTGGTCTTCGGCGCCGGCACGGACTACGCGTTGCTGCTGGTGGCGCGCTACCGGGAAGAACTGCGCCGGCACCAGGACCGGCACAAGGCGATGGCGGTGGCGCTGCACCGCGCCGGTCCCGCCATCGTCGCCAGCGCCTCGACCGTCATCGTCGGCATGCTCTGCCTGATGGTGGCCGAGACCAACTCCACCCGGAGCCTCGGACCGGTCGCCGCGATCGGCGTCGCCGTCTCGCTGGTCGTCATGGTGACGCTCCTGCCGGCACTGCTGACCATCTGCGGCCGGTGGATCTTCTGGCCGGTCAAGCCGCAGTACGGCTCGGCCGAGCCGACCACCCGCGGATTCTGGGCGCGGGTCGGCACCCGCATCGCACGGCGGCCGCGGCTGGTGTGGGTGACCACCGCGCTGGTGCTCGGCGTGCTGTCGATCGGCATCGTCAAGCTCGACGCGAACGGCCTCACCAACGCCGAGTCGTTCACCGGCACGCCGGACTCGGTGGTGGGCGAGCAGGTCATCACCACCCACTTCCCGAACGCCGGTGGCGCGGGTGACCCGGTGGCGATCGTCGCCGACGCCGGCGCGGCCGACCGGGTCCGGACGGTGGTGGGGGACACGGCCGGCATCTCGGCGGTCTCCACTCCGGTCGTCCGCGACGGCCATGCCTACCTCGAGGGCACGCTCACCGACCCCGCCGACAGCCAGGCCGCGTACGCGACGGTCGACCGGCTGCGGGCGGCCGTGCACGCGGTGCCCGACGCGGACGCGATGGTCGGCGGCAACTCGGCGATCAACCTGGATCTCCAGCGAGCCGCGAAGCACGACCGGAACCTGATCGTGCCGATCGTGCTGGCCGTCGTGCTGGTCATCCTCATGGTGCTGCTGCGTGCGATCGTGGCCCCGCTCGTCCTGATCGCGACCGTGGTGCTGTCGTTCTTCGCATCCCTCGGTGCCAGCGCGCTGATCTTCGACTGGGGGTTCGGTTTCGCCGGCGCGGACTCGTCGTTGCCGCTGTTCGTCTTCGTCTTCCTGGTCGCGCTGGGCATCGACTACAACATCTTCCTGATGACCCGCGTGCACGAGGAGTCGAAGCGGTACGGGACACGGCGCGGTGCTCTGATCGGGCTCGCCGCGACCGGAGGCGTCATCACCTCCGCCGGCGCGGTCCTGGCCGGCACGTTCGCGGTCCTGGGCACGCTGCCGCTGGTGTTCCTCGCCGAGCTCGGCTTCGCGGTCGCGTTCGGCGTGCTGCTCGACACGATCGTGGTCCGCTCGGTGCTGGTGACGGCGCTGAACCTGGACATCGGCCGGCACATCTGGTGGCCGAGCAAGCTGGCGCACAAGGCCGACGTCACCCCGGCCGAGCTGCTCGACGAGCGCCCGGCCGACCGGACCGAGCCGATGCCGACCTAGCCGCCGTCGAGCTGGCGGACCCCGGCGCGGCGGACGCAGAGCCGGCGGACGCCGGCCTGGCGGATGCCGGCCTGGCGGACGCCGGCCTGGCGGACGCCGGCCTGGCCCCGGTCGGCTTCGGCCGGGGTCAGGGCGCCAGCCGGAACGGCGGATAGCGGTCGGTGACGAGCAGCAGCGCGTAGGCGATGACCCGGTTGTGCCAGCGGATCACGCCCTCGATGAAGGTGAACATTCCGCCCGGATACCGACCGGTGAAGAGGATCGCGAACCAGGCGACGACGACCACGACGAAGGCCGCGATGTCGAGGAAGAACAAGACGATGTAGTGCGGGATCGCCAGCAGCCATTTCACCAGCGGCAGCCAGCGGTTGAGATCCCGGGATGCATCCGGGTACGGATACTCGAGGCGGACCGACTGGTGCTCGTCGGTGGATGGATAGCGGTCCTCCATCAGCGCGAGATAGACCGCCACCCGGTTGCTGAAGCGCTGCAGTTCCAGGTTCCAGTCGAACCACCACCGCGGATACTTCTGCCTGAACAGGATCAGCAGCAGCGGCCCGAAGAACAGCAGGCCGCCGGCACCGGCCACGACCATCTCGCCGTGATCGGGCGTCGACCACTGCCAGGTCTCGCCGCTGACCGCGCCCAGCACGATGAGGATCGGAATGGCGACGAAGATGCGGAATGCGGTGGTGACGCGGTTCAGCGGCCGTTCCGGATAGTCGACGGCGAACTGAACGGGATAGGCGGGATAGGTGGCATAGGCTTCGTCGGTCACGGCTGGCCCCTCCGTCGGGAATCGACCTACGGGCGACACCGTACGGTTCGGCGGCGGAACCGTGTGCCAGGCTGGCGGTCGTGCCTCTTCTCGACGGAAAGGTCGTCCTCGTCAGCGGTGGCACCCAGGGCGTCGGCGCCGGGGTGGCGCGCGCCGCCGTCCGGGAGGGCGCCGTGGTCGCGCTGCTGGGTCGGAACCGGGAGCGGGGCGAGGCGCTGGCGGCCGAGCTGACCGCCACCGGCGCGGCGGCCGGGTACGTGCCGGCCGACGTCGGCGGCGCGGCCGCCGCGGTGGCGGCGGTGGACGCGGTGCTGGCCGGCTACGGGCGGGTGGACTGCCTGGTGAACGCGGCGGGCCTGACCGCGCGCGGCACGCTGCTGGACACCACGCCGGAGCTGTTCGACGCGCACATCGCGGTGAACCTGCGCGGGCCGTTCTTCCTCATGCAGGCCGTGGTCCGCTCGCTGGTCGAGCGGGGCGCACCGGGCAGCATCGTGAACGTGATCTCGTCCTCCGAGCTCGGTGGCCAGCCCTATCTCGCCCCGTACGTGGCGGCGAAGGCGGGCCTGGCCGGGCTCACCCGCAACGCCGCGTACGCACACCGGTTCGACCGGATCCGGATCAACGGCGTCGACATCGGCTGGACCGACACCGAGGGCGAGGACGCGACCCAGCGGGAGTTCCACGGCGCCGACGACAGCTGGCGGGAGCGGGCCGCGCGAACGCTGCCGATGGGCCGGCTCGGTCGGGTGGACGAGATCGCCGAGCTCATCGTGTTCCTGCTCTCCGACCGCAGCGGCGTGGTCACCGGGTCGGTGCTCGACTGGGACCAGATCGTGTTCGGCGCGCACGACTGACGGCACATAAGCGGCGGTGCGCACGGCTGACCGTGCCGCGACTGGTCCGGTCCGGTCGGCTCAGTCCGGCGGGGCCGGCACGTTGAACGGCGTCACGACCTGGATCGTCGACGGCCACGGCGGCGGCCGGTGCGGCAGCGCGCCCTGGGCCTGCATGATCACCCGGCAGGCTTCGCGGAGGTCCCGGCCGAGGTCGTGGTGCAGCACCGCGGACAGCCGGCCGCCGTGCAGCAGGCGGAGGTTGTCCTCGTCCAGGTCGTGGGCGATGAACACGGCGCAGCGCCGGCCGACCGCGTCGAACGCGCCCACGGTGGCGAGGTTGCCGCCGCCGATCGAGTAGACCGCGGCAAGGTCGCGGTCGCGGGCGAGCGCGTCGAGCACCAGGTCGCGCTGCGCGCTGTCCAGGCCCTCGCTGCCGGTGATCTCGACCAGCGCCCGAGCCGGCTGCGCCGTGCGCATCGCCGCGCGGAAGCCCATCTCCCGCTCCTCCTCGCCCCGGAACGCGCTGCTGCTCACGGTCACCAGCACGTTGCCCGGCCGGCCGTCGAGCCACTGCCCGAGCAGGTAGGCCGCGGTGGCGCCGGCCGCCCGGTTGTCCATGCCCACGTACGCGAGCCGGCCGCTGCCGGGCAGGTCGGTCACCAGCGTCACCACCGGGATCCCGGCACGACCGAGCCGCGCCACGGCCGCCGTCACCTCGGGCGCGTCCGGCGCCTTGAGCACCACCCCGTGCGAACCCCGGCGGCCGATCCGGTCCAGCGCGGCGACCAGCTCGCTGACCGGTCCGGACTCGCGGAAGCAGAACCGGGACCGGACGACGGCCGGCGCGAGCGACGGCAGCTCCGCTTCCAGTGCGGTCCGGACCGCCGAGGAGAACCGCGCCGGCGCCTGCACGACGACGTCGACCATGAAGGTGCGGCCGCCGAGGCGCAGCTGGGTCCGCTGCCGGTCCAGGTCGGCGATGGCCTGCTCGACCAGCCGGACGGTGTCGGCCCGGACGCCGGCGCGGTTGTGCAGCACGCGGTCGACCGTCGCCTTGCTCAGGCCGGCTTGGACCGCGATCTCCCGGACCTTGAACTCGTGCGCCATCGCGCCACTCTGAGGCGTTCTTGAGGTCTTTTCAAGGGCCGCTGAGGCGATCGCCGGCCCTAGTCTGAGGCCAGACCCGCTGGGAAAGGACGTGACCCGATGACCACGTCGAAGCTCGCCACCGGACGCGCCGGCTGGTTCCGGCCGGAGGACTGCCGCCTCGACGAGTTCCGGGAGGTGGTCGAGCAGGCCACCGACCGGGCCGACTACCCGTACGCGGACTCGGTCGAGCAGGGCGTGCTCGTGTACGGGTCCCGGCTGCGCGATCACGCCGCCACGCCGGAGCACCGGCGCGAGGTGCAGGCGGAGCTGGCCAGGGCCCTGCTCGACGGGCCCGGGATCGTCGTGTTCACCGGCGCGTTCCCGGACCCGTCGGTGGTCGACCGGGCGAGCGCGGTCTTCGCCGAGCTGATCGCCGAGCAGAAGGCCAGCGGGGTGGCGGCCGGCGACCACTTCGCCACGCCGGGCGCCAACGACCGGGTCTGGGGAGCGCTGGACAAGCTCGCGCTGCGCGCGCCCGAGGTGTTCGCCGACTACTACGCCAACGACGTGATCGCGCTGGTCAGCGAGGCCTGGCTCGGCCCGGGCTACCAGCTCACCTCCCAGGTCAACGTCGTCAACCCGGGCGGGCAGGCGCAGGTCGCGCACCGCGACTACCACCTCGGGTTCATGTCACTCGACCAGTCGCTGGCGTACCCGGCGCAGGTGCACCGGCTCTCCCCGCTGATGACCCTGCAGGGCGCGGTCGCGCACTGCGACATGCCGGTGGAGACCGGACCGACGATGTACCTGCCGCACTCGCAGAAATACCCGCCGGGATACGTCGCCTTCCACCAGCCGGAGTTCACCGGCTACTTCGACCGGCATTACGTCCAGCTGCCGCTGGCCAAGGGCGACGCGGCGTTCTTCAACCCGGCGCTGTTCCACGGCGCCGGCACCAACCGCTCCGCCGACGTCCGCCGGATGGCCAACCTGCTGCAGGTGTCGTCCGCGTTCGGCCGCGCGATGGAGCGCGTCGACCGGGTCGCGATGAGCCTGGCGCTCCACCCGGTGCTCGCCCGCCGCAAGGCCGCCGGCGCCGGCGAGCGGGAGCTGCGCAACGTCGTCGCCGCATCGGCCGAGGGCTACGCGTTCCCCACCAACCTCGACCGGGACCAGCCGGTCGGCGGGCTCGCGCCGCAGACGCAGGCGGAGCTGCTCTGGCGGGCGCTGCGGGACGGCTGGGAGCCCGACGCGTTCGCCGGCGCGCTGCGGGCGCACACCGAGCGGCGCGCGACCTGACCGGTCGGGCGGTCAGCGATCGGACGGCGGGTGCCGCTCCGCCGGGCGGTCGGGGACCGGGCGGTCGGGGACGGGGCGGTCCGGGACGAAGCGGTCGGGGACGGGCTGGCCGGCCGGCGGGCGCCAGGCGCTGCTGTCGGTGCCGGCGGCGAGCCCGAGAATGGTGACCGCGACGGCCGCGACCAGTGCGGTGGCCAGCGCGATGCCGGCGGCGACAGCGACGTGCAGCACCAGCACGCCGCCGAGGGTGGCCCCGACCAGCAGGGCGATGATGGTCGCCGCGCGTAGGCGGATGTTGTGCCCGGTGCCGCCGCCGAACCGGGACTCCGAGATCAGCGCGGTCATCGCCATGGTCAGCGCGATGGTCGGTACGTCGGGCACGGCGAGCCGGCGGACCGTCGAGACCTGGACGCCCATCGCGAACGCGAGCAGCACGATCAGCCCGTAGCGCGCGTCCGCCGGCGACACCACCGCCGCGAGGGCGATCGCGGCCGCCATCGGGACCACGGCGACCGCCGCGGCCGCACCGAGGTGCCGTCCGCGGTGCCGGCCCAGCCGCGCCGCCAGCCGGCCGCCGGCCAGCACCCCGACCACGAAGCTACCCAGCGCGGTCAGCGCGGCGCTGATCGACAGCGACGGTTCGCCCGCCAGCGCGAAGCCGAGAAAGATCACGTTCCCGGTCATGGTCGCGACGAACACCCGGCCCAGGGCGAGGAAACTGACCGCGTCCACCACCCCGCAGGACACGGTCAGCACGACGAGCGCGGCCGTGAGCATCCGATGCAGTTCCCCGGAACGCCACCGACGCCATTGCACACGCCGAGTATCCGGAGCGCGGGCCGGCGCCGGGCGTCATACCGGCAATCGCCGGCAGTTCGGGGAGGATCGTCGGCAAGTTCCGCGAGCACGGCCGGGCAGGCGCCCAACGCTCCCGAGGTCGGCGGCGCGGGTCTACGCTTCGAGGCTTCAGGGCCGACTCTCGGGAGGAGCGTCCGATGACGTCTCGCCTCAATCCGTACATCAGCTTCGACGGCGATGCCCGTCAGGCGATGGAGTTCTATGAGCAGGTATTCGGGGGCACTCTGCACATGAACACGTTCGGCGAGTTCGGAATGGCTGATTCTCCGGATGCCGACAAGATCATGCACGCGATGCTGGAGACCGGCAGCGGGTTCACGCTGATGGGCGCGGACACGCCGACCGGGATGACGTACGACTCGGGCAAGCGGATCAGTATCAGCCTCAGCGGCGACGACGGCGACCAGCTGCGCGGCTACTGGGAGAAGCTGTCCGCCGGCGGGACGATCAGCATGCCGCTGGAGAAGCAGATGTGGGGCGACGAGTTCGGCATGTGCACGGACCGGTACGGCGTCGACTGGCTGGTGAACATCGGCCAGCAGCAGACCTGATCAGCGCGTGCCGCGGCGGGCAGCTGCCCGCCGCGGCACGCACGCCGCGCCTGCCCGGTCGCGCGGTGACCGTTGAGCCTCGTCAACGGCGCTTGTTCCGCTGGATCTGGACGATTCCCGCGACGACGAGCAGAACGGGAAGAATCAGTCCCCACAGCAGCCAGCCATTCATGCCGCTCAGCTTCCGCCACCGACCCGCCCCGGAAATCACCCCGCACGGATGACCGGAGCTGATCGATGCTTAGGCTCCAGCGGTGGAGACGGATCCGGCCGCCCTGGCCGCCGGCCCGTACCGGACGCCGCACCGGCTGGCGGCTCGGGCTGCCGTCTACGCGTGGCAGGAGCCCCGGATCGACCTGATCGGGGCGGCCGTCGACGCCCTGACGGCGCTGTCGGACGGGGCGGTGGTGGTCGACGTCGGGTGCGGACCGGGACGGTATCTGCGCCGGCTGGGAGCGACCCGGCCCGAGCTGCGCCCGGTCGGCATCGACGTCAGCATCGGGATGCTGCGTGCCGCCGGGCAGCGGCGGGTCGCGGCCGGTTCCGCCGACGCCGTGCCCCTGCGCACCGGGTCGGTGGATGCGGCGCTGGCGATGCACATGCTCTACCACCTGCCGCGGCCGGAGGCCGGCCTGGCGGAGCTCCGCCGGGTGCTGCGACCGGGCGGTCGGCTGCTGGTGAGCACGAACGACGACACGGTCGACGGGCTCTGGCAGCTGTTCCGCGACGCCGGGCTGGACCGGCTCCCGGTCAGCGGGCGCTGGTCACTCGCCGGCGCAACCGACGCGCTGCAGGTGGCCGGCTTCGCCGACGTCCGCGAGCGGGCCTTCGACTACGTCCTCGACATTCCCGCTCCCGGGCCGGTTCTCGACTACTTCGACAGCTGCCGGTCCGCGGACTCCACCGAACCCGGATGGCGGCAGGTCCGGAGGAACGTCGCCGCGGCAGTCGCGTCCTCGATCGAGCGGCACGGATCGGTGCGCTGCCGCGGCCGGCTCGGTGTCCTGACTGCGAGGGCCTATTGACAATCGATAGATAGCGGGCGAGAGTCGATGGATGCTGACGCTGCGTCGGGTCGTGCTGCCGCTTCGGGTCTTTCTGGTGCTGCTGTTCGGGATCCTGGTCGTGTTCCAGACCATGTCGCTGCCGGGGCAGTTCGCCTACATGGCGAGGGAGTCGCCCGACCAGGCGTACCTGAGGTGGCCGCTGACGGCCGTCACCGTGTTCTGGCTGGTGTGCGTGCAGGTGGTGATCGTCTGCTGCTGGCGCCTGCTCACGCTGGTCACCCGCGACCGCATCTTCAGCGAGGCCTCGATGGCATGGCTGGACGCCATCGTGTGGGCCGTCGCCGCCGGTTGGGTGACGCTGCTGGGCGTCGCGTTCCTCGTCGCGGTGAACGCGGACGACCCCGGACTGCCGCTCGTGCTGCTGCTGATGTCGATCGCCGTGACCGTGCTGGGACTCCTGCTGGTGGTGGTGCGGGCGCTGCTGCGGCAGGCCACCACGCTGCGGGCCGACATGGAAGCGGTGATCTGATGCCGATCGTCGTCCGCATCGACGTCGAGCTGGCCAAGCGCAAGATGAGCGTCGGCGAGTTCGCCGAGCGGGTCGGGCTGACCCCCGCAAACGTCGCCGTGCTGAAGAACGGACGGGCCAAGGCGGTGCGGTTCAGCACGCTGGAATCCATGTGCCGGGTGCTCGACTGCCAGCCCGGTGACCTGCTGGAGTGGGTGGACGACAGGGAGATCGCGGTCAGTCCGTCCGGATGACCGGCTTGCGCGGTCGGCCGAGGATCGTGGCGAGCCGGGCGACCTCGTCGGCCAGCGCGTCCCGCGGCGGCGGTCCGGCCTCGGCGAACCAGCTGACGGCGAGCTCGTCGCCGGTCGCCGACCACGTGCCGGACACGACTCCGCCGGCGACGACGAGGTTCGCCTGCCGACTCACCAGCGGCCGCCGGGCCCGCGGCACCACATGGGTGTCGGCCGTACCGGGACCGAGCACCCACTGGTCGTAGCCGGGCAGCAGCCGGACGGCGCCGGTCGCCCGGGTCGCGGCCAGGTCGTCGAGATCCTCGCGCAGGACGTACGCGGGCGCGCTGTCGACGTCCACCTCGGCCAGCCGGTCACCGAGGCCGGCGATCCAGGACCGGATCCGCTTGCGTCCGGCGCCGAGGCCCTCGCCGAGCCAGTAGCGCACGTGCTCGGGCGTCGCCGGCCCGTACGTCCGGAAGTAGGCCTCGACGGCGAGAGCACCGGCCTCGTCGAGGTCGGGTATCCCGGCCCAGCGGGGGTTGCCGTCCAGCGCCTGGAAGGTCGCGTGCCCGTCCCGCGGCGCACCGAAGCTCATGTCCCCCTGCCAGGCGAGCGGCTTCAGCAACGTGCCGGACCCGTCGCCGAAGGCGAAGCCGAGATGCTGGAACCTCGCCCGCGCCGTGACCGCAGCACCCAGCTCGTCCCGGGTGATCGGCCCGCCGGCGAGCGCATCCCGGACCGCCTCGCGCAGCGCGGGCCAGTCGGCCGGCGTCAGGTCGTAGTAGCTCTGCCAGCTGGGCAGCTCCCACATCCGGCTGGCCGCTCGCAGCGCAAGGTAGGCGCCGCCGTCCTCGGGTGTCAGCAGGTGGGTGGCGCCGCGGAACGCGAACGTCTTGATGATCCGGCCCTCGGCCAGGGCGCGCGCGACCTCGCCGGACCGGGACCGCTGCCGCCTGGTCCGGATCGCCAGCTCGGCCGAGGCGTCGGACTGCGCCGGCACCGCACACAGCCGGCGGACGACCCCGGCCACGGACTCGGTGCCGACCGGGTCGAGCAGGTGCCGACGCATTCGCCAGGCCAGCGCCTGGGACCAGCTGATCGGCATCGCCGCAGGCTAGCCCGACCCACCGACAGTCCGGGCCGCTGAGCTGTCCGGTCGTCGGCGGTTCTGCGCGCTTGCGGCGGCCGGGGGCTCTACCGTCTCGCCATGCGCAGTCGAATGTCGGGAGCCAAGGGCGTCGGCCTGCTCGCCGCGGTGGTTCTGGTCGTGACTCTGGTCATGTGGCGGTCCCGGCGGTGGACGAACCACGACGTGAGCGACCCAGGCGTCACCCTCTAGCGTTCCGCGGTCGTTCGGGTGGATCACGGCGGGCCGGGTCGCCGGGACGGTCGGCGGTCCGGGCCGGATCGACGCGGATTCCCGAATAAGCGGCGGCCCGCCTCTGGGGACGGGGGACACCAAAGGCGGGCCGCTGGAACGCACGATACTTGCGGGTAACTGTGGGCCCGATGGGTGGCCGCCATGGAACGGCTGAGCATCGGCCGGGGAATTGCTGAGGCGTCCCGGACCGGGGCGTTTGTCAGAATCCTCGTCGTGGCCGGGGACGACGATGTTCAGGTGACCGCGCTGGCGATCAATGTGGCTGTGCCGGAACAGCTGCAGTGGACCGACAGCCGGCGCGGGCAGACCTTCCGGCTCACCGCGCTCAACGTGCGGCTGAAACCGGACGGGCACCTCGCGGCCAAGGCGTACGGGCGGCCGGTCGGCGGTGGCCGGGGCACCTACGTCTCGTTCGCCGTGCCGGACCGTCCCGAACTGACCGCGCTCATCGTCGCCGCGGCCGACCGGGCCGGCTCGCTGTGGGCCGCCCATCGCGCGCTCGGCTGACCCGGCCGGCGTGTCCGGACCGGATACCGGCTCCACGGGTTGCACCGGGGCGCCACACTGGTCGAGTTCGGGGTCGGGAAGGGACGCTGGATGGGTGGACCAGGCGTGCTGTGGAGCAGCCCGCAGCCGTCGGCGGTCTCCGCTGCCTTGCGCGCGCTCGCGGACACCTACACGGTCGCGATGGGCAGGCCGGCGGCCGCATGGCGCACCTGGCTGGACAGCGTCGACCGGCGGCTCTACCGAGCCGGCATGGCGTTGACCGCGACGGCCGGCGTCGACGGCGGAGCCGAGACCCTGCAGCTGTGCGGCCCGGACGGGATGGTGGTGACCGCCGGGCCGGACACCGGCGGGTGGCCGCGCTTGCTGGGCGGCCTGCCGGCCGAGCTGCGGCCGAGGCTGGAGCCGGTGCTCGGCGTGCGGGCGCTGCTGCCGGTGGTCCGGGTCTCCGGCAGCTCGGTCTCCGGCCGGCTGCTCGACGCCGAGGGCAAGACCGTGCTGCGGCTGGTATACGAGCGTCCGGCGGCGATCGCCGGCAGCCCGGCGCGGCTGCCCGGCGGGCTGCGGCTGGTCCCGCTGCGCGGCTACGCCACCGCCGCCGTGCGGGCGGGCCGGATCGTGCAGGGCGCCGGGCTGGTCCGCGCCGACCGCAGCGACTACGCGGCCGCGCTGGCCGCGGCCGGCGTCGACCCGGTCGGCACCGATCCGCCGGTGCTCCGGCCCGAGCTTCCCGCCGACGCCGCGGTGGCGAGCGTGCTGCTGTCCTTCCTCGACGAGATGGACGCCGTGCGGGATGGGACCATCGACGACGTCGACATCGAGTTCCTGCACGACTTCCGGGTCGCGGTCCGGCGCAGCCGCTCGGTGGTCAGGCTGCTCGGTGACCTCCTCCCGGCCGACCTCGTCGCCTGGGTGACGCCCGAGCTGAAGTGGCTCGGCGACCTCACCGCGAGCTCCCGCGACCTCGACGTCCACCTCGAGGAGTTCCCGTCGCTGGCCGCCGGCGTGAGCAGCGGACGGCCGGAGGACCTGGCGCCGATGGCGGTCCGCCTGCGGCGGCTGCGGGCGAGCGAGCGGCGCCGGCTGGTCCGCGGCCTGCGGTCGCCCCGGTACGAGCGGTGGCGGGACCGCTGGCGTACCGCACTGGCCGAGCTGGCCGGCCGGGACGGCGACCGGCCCACCGTCCAGGAGATCAGTACGGAACGGCTCGCCGGTGCGTATCGGCGGGTGCTGCGGCGCGGTGCCCGGATCACGCCCGCCTCGCCCGCGGAAGCGCTGCACGACCTGCGCAAGCGGTGCAAGGAGCTGCGCTACCTGCTGGAGATCTTCGCCCCGGTGCTCGACCCGGACGGCGCCCGCGCGGCGGTCAAGGAGCTCAAGGTCCTGCAGGACGTGCTGGGCAGGTTCCAGGACAGCGAGGCGCAGCGGGAGGCGATCTACGCGCTCGCCGCCGACATGATGGCGAGCGGTGACGCCGAGGTCGGGACAATCCTGGCGATGGGTGAGATCGCCGCCCGGCAGCAGGAGGCGATGCACACCGCCCGTGCGGAGTTCGCCGCCGCGTTCGCGTCGTTCGGGCGGTTGCCGGTCGGCCGCCGGCTGGCCCGGCTGACCCCGGCCCCGACCGGCGCCGCGCTGCCGGCCGGCCCGGCCACCGTGGGAGCGGCCCGATGAGGGTGGTCGCGACGTACAACATCAAGGGCGGTGTCGGGAAGACCTCGGCCGCGGTCAACCTCGGCTACCTGGCCGCCCGCGACGGCCTCCGGACGCTGATCTGGGACCTCGACCCGCAGGGCTCGGCCACCTACCTGTTCCGGGTCAAGCCGAAGGTGAAGGGCGGCGGCAAGGCCCTCGTCGCCGGCCGGCGCACGCTGGACGAGGCGATCAAGGAGACCGACTTCGACCGGCTCGACCTCATGCCGGCCGACTTCAGCTACCGCAACCTCGACCTGGACCTCGACTCCAGCAAGCGGCCGACGGACCGGCTCCGGCGGCTGGTCGCGCCCCTCGACGACGAGTACGAGCTGGTCATCCTCGACTGCCCGCCGAGCGTGTCGCTCGTGTCGGAGAACGTGGTCAGGGCCAGCCACGTGCTGCTCGTCCCGCTGATCCCGGCCGTGCTGTCGCTGCGCACCTTCGACCAGCTCACCGAGTTCGTCGCCGGCCTCCCTGGCCGCACGCCGACGGTGCTGGCGTTCCTGTCGATGGTCGACCGGCGGAAGAAGGCGCACCGGGACCTGGTCGAGCGGCTGCCGCAGGAACGGGAGTTCGTGGTGCCGGAGGCGATCCCGTACCTGTCGGTGGTCGAGCAGATGGCACTGCACCGCGCACCGGTGGCGGCCTTCGCGCCGCACAGCCCGGCGGCGGGCGCGTACGAGGATCTCTGGGCCAGGGTGCGGTCCGGCCTCGCCGACGGCCGCTGACGTCCGGGCGAGACGGCGGATCCAGCGAGCGTCTCAAGGAATTCGAAATTCAATCCCGGTGCCGGTCAACTCCTGCTAACGTCTACGGCCCAGGTCTCAGAGATTTCCGCGACGTCGACGGGGCATTGTCGTCGCTCGCCGGCCATTGTCCGTAATTGCCCGCGCGTGGGTTACCTCCTATCCCGCCAACGCATTTTCAGTTGCCGTCCTCGGCCGCCCGGAACAAGGAGGCCACAATGGACAATCGACACCGGGACGCCCTGTCCGGGTTCGCGGGCTGGTGGCGTTCGTGGCCGCTGCTCACTGTTTCGGGCCGCGGCGGCACGGAAAGGCCACGCACCGAGTCGGACCTGGACGAGTCGGGCCACTTCACGATCTGGGCCGCCGAGCTGGCCGCACCGGACGACGGCCTGGCGGGCACGGCGGACCGGCGCTGACCCTCAGCCGCCTCGGGGGGAACGGTGGCGTCCCGGTAAGCGAGACGCCCACCGTCATGCTGTCCTCGCTCAGCGGCGGCCGGCGGTGGCGCGCCGGTAGCGGTCGGCGAGCGTACGCAGGGCGTCGACGAGCTCGGGCGAGTCCACGACCTCGAAGTCGGCGTCGAGCAGCCCGAGGTAGAGCGCGAGCATCTGGGGATGGTCCGAGCCGGGCTCGAAAGTGCACCGGCCGCCGCCCAGTGGCCGGACCTCGACCGGGATCGGCAGTCGGGCCCGTACGTGGTCCGCCGGCGCATGCACGACGACGCGGGCCCGGTAGCGCCAGGTCGCCTCGCCGATCCCGCGAGCCACCTGCGCCGCGATCTCGTCCTCGGCCGGGAGCGCCCGGGGGCTGAACCGCGGGCCGGTCGGCGTCCGCGGCGCGATCCGGTCGACCCGGAAGGTGCGCCATGCCTCCCGGTCGAGATCCCAGGCCAGCAGGTACCACCGGCGCCGGTCGTTGAGCAGCCGGTAGGGCTCCACCAGCCGCCGGCTGCCGGCGCCGGAGTGCGATCGGTAGTCGAACCGCAGCTGCTCCTGGTCCCGGCAGGCGCCGGCGATCAGCGTCAGCACGTTCAGGTCGACCTGCGGACCGGGCGCCGGCATCGGCATGGCGTGCGAGCCGAAGGCGCTGACCCGGTGCCACAGCCGGGACGGCAGGACGTGCCGCAGCTTGGCCAGCGCCCGTACCGAGGTCTCCTCGATGCCGGCGACCGAGCCGCCCGCCGCGGTCCGCAGGCCGATCGCGACCGCCACCGCCTCGTCGTCGTCGAGCAGTAGCGGCGGCAGGCTGCGGCCGGCGCCGAGCCGGTATCCGCCGTCCACGCCCGGCCGCGCGTCGACGGGGTAGCCCAGCCCGCGCAGCCGGTCAACATCGTTGCGGATGGTCCGGGTGGTCACGCCCAGCCGGCTCGCGAGCTCGGCGCCGGTCCAGTCCCGGCGGCCCTGCAGCAGGGACAGCAGGCGGAGCAGCCGTGCCGAGGTCTCCAGCATTCACCGATTCTCGCCCATATTCAGGAACGGGTCTTTCCGCTATCGCTCCTAACGTCCGTCCTGCGAGTCCGAAGCAGACCAGAGGAGACGCGCGATGAGCGACCAGATCCGCCCGTTCCGCATCGAGATCCCGCCGGCCGAGCTCGACGACCTCCACCACCGGCTGGGCACCGCCCGCTGGCCCGCGCAGCTGCCCGGCGTCGGCTGGACCCGCGGTGTCCCGCTCGACCACCTCGTCGAGCTCGCCGACCACTGGCGCACCGGCTACGACTGGCGGGAGCAGGAGGCGAGGCTCAACCGGTACCCGCAGTTCGTCACCGAGATCGACCGCCAGCGGATCCACTTCCTGCATGTGCGGTCCGACCGGCCGGACGCGACGCCGCTGCTGATCACGCACGGCTTCCCCAGCTCGGTCGCGGAATTCCTGCAGCTGATCGAGCCGCTGGTCGACCCGTCGGACGGGCCGGCGTTCCACGTCGTCG